>QMCD01001214.1_pt1 | contig 16119 bp, 14 predicted proteins | sample 1821841 | NCBI WGS metagenome assembly QMCD01 (sample SAMN01991225, study PRJNA193472) | Termite gut metagenome, whole genome shotgun sequencing project. | isolation source: worker | host: Macrotermes natalensis | reverse complement strand
AAAACTAATACGGAACACATTATAGCTAAATTTAAAGATAGGGCAAAGGTAACAAGAAGGAAGAAGACTGAAAAGACGCACTAAGCCGAATGCTTACCCCGTTACCTTGCATAACGCTAAAATCATAAGCGATACAAACTTTATTCGGGGCGGATTCATACTTTCTCCGAAAAACACATTCAACTTGCCAAATAAATCACTATTTTTGTAGTGAACCTTAGGATTAGTTATCACAGAAAAAGCCGTCAAACTTTTCTTTAAAGACACTAATTTCTAAGGCTTTACACAAGAAAAAATATTGTCATGTACTTAACTAATCGAAGTACAATAGAAATAACTACATCAATAATAACATGGAAGAATTGATAGAAAAACTGAAAAGAGAACTAATAACAGAACTGAATCTTGAAGAAATTACCCCCGAAGATATTAATCCGAAGGAGCCTCTGTTTGGCGATGGCGGATTAGGACTTGACTCCATTGACGCTCTCGAAATCATTCTCATCTTAGAGCGTAACTACGGAATCAAAATAAAGAATCCGGCAGAAGGAAAACAAATCTTCTATTCCATACACACATTGGCAGACTATATTTCTGAAAACCGGAAGAAATGAAGATATACGTAACCGGTTTAGGAGTTGTTTCGAGCATTGGTTTGGGGGTTGCCGAAAATATAGCTTCACTCAAAACGCATCGACATGGCATGGAAAAGGTAACCCTTTTCCCAACAAAGTTGAATGTACCCGTATCGGAAGTGAAATATACGAATGAAGAGCTTAAACGGTTACTCTCCTTGAATGTACAAAAAACCATTTCACGAACAGCCCTGCTGGGTATGCTGGCAGCCAAAGAAGCAGTGACCGATGCCCAACTGGATATAGCTTCATTACGTACCGGGCTTATTTCTTCCACTTCAGTTGGCGGAATGGACTTAAGTGAACATTTCTACGAATCATTCAGAAAGGATAATGAAAAAGGTAAACTGCGAAAAGTCATTTCACATGATTGTGGTGCAAGTACTGAACTAATAGCTGACTATCTGAAAGTAAATGACTTTGTAACGACAATCAGCACTGCTTGTTCATCAGCTGCTAACGCTATTATGTTGGGAGCTCGCCTACTCCGGAATGGACAATTGGATGCTGTGATAGTAGGAGGTACAGACGCCCTGTGCAAGTTCACGCTCAATGGTTTCAACTCACTTATGATATTAGACAAAGGGCATTGCCGTCCTTTTGATGCCACCCGTACAGGTCTTAACTTGGGAGAAGGAGCAGGATATATGGTCCTTCAATCGGAAGAATCTTTGAAAAAAGAACCTTATTGCTCATTGAGCGGGTACTCCAATGTAAACGAGGCCTTTCATCAGACAGGTAGCTCCCCCGAAGGAAACGGAGCATTCTGGTCGATGACGGAAGCCATTGCCCAAAGTCAAATGCCTCTTGAAAAGATTGATTACATCAATGTACACGGTACGGGTACTCCGGGCAATGACCTTTCGGAAGGATTGGCTATCCGACGTATTTTCGGAGATAAGACACCTCCGTTCAGTTCAGTAAAAGCCTTCATAGGTCATACATTGGGAGCTTCGGAAGGAATCGAGGCTGTTTACTCTGTCCTCTCCGTGTCTCACGGTTTCATCTACCCCAATCTGAATTTTAAAGAGCCTATAAAGGAAACCGGATTAATACCCGAAACCACATTCCGTGAAGGATTGCCCATCCGGAATGTATTATCGAACTCATTTGGCTTTGGCGGGAATAATTCATCATTATTATTTTCCACATTAAGAGAGAACTGATGAAACCTGTTTATATCAACCATATTGCTTCTATTCATGCAGATATCGGAGATGGAGAACCTTCCTGTTTATCTGCGAACGAACCGGATTACAAAGATATAATCACCAATGCCGGATTGCGGAGACGCATGAGCCGCATCATAAAAATGGGAGTTGCCTGCGGATTGGAATGTATCAGTTCTCTGCCTTCCGAAAAAGTACACGCAATTATCACCGCTACCGGATTGGGATGTCTGGCAGATACAGAAAAGTTCCTGAACACGATTATTGAGAATGAGGAGCAGTTATTAAATCCGACCCCATTTATACAATCAACCTTCAATACTATTGGAGCTCAGATTGCATTACTCCGCCGGATACACGCCTATAATATGACGTACGTACATCGAGGATTAAGTTTTGAAAGTGCATTGTTGGATGGTATGATGAAAATCCAAGAGGGTAATGAAAATGTTTTGGTAGGTGCTATGGACGAAATAACGCCAAGTAGCCATACCATACAGCAACGCCTGGGATTACTTAAAAACATCCGGGAAGGAGAAGGCGCCCAGTTTTTCCTGTTAGGACAGGAGCCTGTTGAATCCACCTGTGCGGAACTCCTTGGAATATCCACCTTCATTCGTACAAAGTCCACAAAGGAAATAATAAATCGAATTCAGTGCTTCTTACAGAGACATCAGCTAAGCATCGAGCAGATTGATTGGTTCGTCACCGGCAGAAATGGGAATCCAAAAGAAGATGGCATATATACGAATGTGGAAAGCAGTTTGTTTCCCGCCACTACATGCACTACTTTCAAAGACGAGTGTGGTGAATATCCTACTGCCTCATCCTTTGCGGTATGGAAAGTAGCCAAAGCCTTTGGAGAGAATCGAAGTCCAGGGCAAGTAGCCTTGATATACAATCACTATCATTCTATAAACCATTCCTTGATTTTAATCAGAAAAAGACAATGATTATAGGAATATTGTTCATATTATTAATCACTTTCTTCGTCTACGCTTCCTGCAATATCCATTCGAATATCTATTTGAAGGTATTTTGCAAGAAACAAACGAAAGAAAAGATAGTGGCTATCACCTTTGATGACGGGCCGGACTCAATACAAACTCCCAAAGTATTGCAAGTACTAAAAGAAGAACAAGTACAAGCCTGCTTTTTCTGTATTGGTCACAAAGTAGAAGGGAACGAACAACTACTCCGGCAAATAATCAACGAAGGACATCTGATTGGCAACCATTCGTTTGCTCATACCTTTAACTTTCCCTTGTACAGCCTGTCGCGAATGAAAAAAGACCTGCAAACTTGTCAATCTGCGTTAGAACAAGTAATTTTGCAAGAAATCAGGCTATTCCGTCCTCCGTTTGGAGTTACAAATCCTACAATAGCAAAGACCGTCCACCTATTAGGATATACACCTATTGGATGGAATATCAGAACGTTTGACACACAACATCCACCTATAGAAAAGGTACTGCGACATGTCCGTCACAAGTTGCGTCCGGGTTCAATCATTCTCTTGCACGATCGGATACCGGACAGTGACGTGTTATTAAAAGAAATCCTCAACTTAATCAGCGAACAAGGTTATACAGTTGTCCGCTTAGATAGAATACTATAAATTAGAAATTATTATGAGAACAATATTAATAATCCTGTTACTGACATTAGGTTCATCCTCTATTCATGCCCAGAATATGAAGAAACTGATCCGAATACAGGATTTTGAAGCCCGTCTGGCCAAAGAGGCGCAAACCATACAATCCATCGAAAGTGATTTCAACCAGGTGAAGTATCTCGATATCTTAGATGAAAAGGTTATTTCCATAGGAAAATTCTATTATCAGAAGAGCAACAAAATATGCATGGAATATACCCAACCCATCAATTACTTAATTGTAATAAACGAGTCCCGTTTAAAAATCGTAGCAGATGGGAAGAAGAGTGTAATGAGCCTAAGCTCCAACAAAATGATGAATCAGATGCAGGATATGATTACAGCATGTATGGTTGGTGATCTTTCTAAAATGTCTTCCAATTATCAACTGGAATATTTTGAAAACAATTCATATTATATGGTGAAGATTAAGCCGGTCAATAAAGCGATACAAACCTATATCTCAGGAATCGATATATACCTGGATAAAAGAGACATGTCTGTCTATAAGTTACGGCTTTCGGAAACAGACTCCAACTATACGGAATATGAATTCCACAACAAAAGATTTAACGCATTGAAAGATGAAACAAAGTTTTCTACTCGCTAATCTTATTCTTATTTTGTATGTTTTCACTTCGTGCGCCTCTTCAAAGCCGATGGGGAAGGACGTTGCTGTGTACACAACACCCATTATCTATGCCGAAGAGTATTCGCAGAAATACAATATGCAACTGGATTTCATGAAACATCATTTCAGCGGTTTGTTAATCATACGGAAGCTACCGGACAATGGTGAAATAAGATTATTGGCCTCTACCTACTTTGGTCTCAGCCTTTTCGACTTTTCGATCAGGAATAATGAATTCCATGTAAATAGCTGTATTGAACCGATGAAGAAGAAAAAGATGCTGCAATTATTGGAAAAAGACTTTAAAAACCTACTTTTAAGTGGACAAAACATACATATTAAAAAGAAAAGTACTACTTTTGAAAAGAGAACTGCAGGTCGAGGATTGGGTAAATCCATATTCTATCTATCGGAATTCTCTTCAGGATATCCGCAACAAATACGGATAAAGCACCCTTGGTTGCGATTGAGCATACAGTTGGATAAATTAAAAGAAAAAACCGATTAATATGGCAGAACTTCTTTCCGGATTTTACGATATTACACAATCCCAAAATATCAATGATACGGATTGGGTTGTGCAGGTCATACTCAATCCGCAACATCCTGTTTACAGCGGACACTTCCCGCAACATCCTGTTGTACCCGGAGTATGCATGCTGCAAATAATAAAAGAGTGTATGGAGAAAATAGTTCAGGCACCCTTACAATACAAACAGATTGCATCATGTAAGTTTCTCTCGGCCATTAACCCGAATGAGACACCGGAGTTAAAATTCTCACTTACCATCAAGGAAAACGGAACAGATTCTCTTCAGATACAAGTAGAAGGTACATCATCGAAAGAGGTTTGTATCAAGTTGAAAGCACTATTAACCGGCAAATAGTATGGAGGGATGTAGAAAGAAAGTATGGTATGAGAAAGCCAGGCAACTTAAGATCATGGTCATCATACCTACCTATAATAATGAGAAGACGCTGACTGCCGTAATTGAGGATGTGCTCCTCTATGTAAAGGATATTATCGTTATCAATGACGGCTCCACCGACCATACCCCTGCCTTACTGGAGAACTATCCGGATCTCCAAGTCATCACTCACCCCACTAATAAAGGAAAAGGAACAGCATTGAAAAGCGGATTGATACAAGCTCAAAAAGCCGGATACCGGTATGCCATCACAATAGACTCAGACGGTCAGCACTTTGCTTCGGATATTCCCATGTTTATTGAAGAGATAGAAAAAGAGCCGGATGCATTATTGATAGGCGCCCGCAATCTGACATCGAACAATATGCCGGGCAAAAATACCTTTGCCAACAAGTTTTCCAATTTCTGGTTCAAACTTGAAACCGGAATAAAGCTGCAAGACACTCAATCAGGCTACCGACTCTATCCACTATCCAAAATCAATATACAGAAGTTCTATTACACAGCCAAATACGAATTCGAACTCGAAGTATTGGTCTTTGCAGCATGGAGTGGTACTACAGTACGCAATATTCCTATACATGTGTACTATCCGCCTCGCGAGGAACGCATTTCCCATTTCCGCCCTTTTCGTGATTTCACGCGTATCAGTATCCTGAATACAATACTGGTGCTCATCAGCTTCTTTTGGATATATCCACGTAACTTTCTCCGGAAGCTAACTTGGAGTAATTGCCGGAAATTCATCCGCGACCACATCACCCACTCCGAAGAATCGAACCAGAAAATCACATACGCTGTCATGCTGGGCATTTTTATGGGAATATTCCCGATATGGGGATACCAGATGCTGGTTACACTATTCTTGGCGCATATACTCAAACTCAATAAAGTAATAGCCATTGTAGCAGCCAACATCAGCATTCCCCCTTTTATTCCTTTCCTGCTATATGGCAGTTATCTGACAGGATGCAAGGTGTTGAACAAACCACTCGAACTTCACCTCACCAACATATCATTTGAGAATGTAAAATCAGTTTTAGAACAATATATAATTGGAAGTATTATCTTTGCAGCAGTTTGTAGTGCGCTGGCAGGCATCATTACCATCAGCCTGCTTACTGCATACAGAAGATCCAAAACAATATGACTCAGTTCTTTATCAGATTATATAATTATTTCAAACAGCACAAGGTACTTTTCTATTTATCACTTTGTGTTTGTATTCTCTTTATGGGGTATTTTGCCTATCAAGTTAGATTTGAAGAGAATGTCACGCGCTTTTTCCCAGACACGAAAAACAATCAGAACATTATCAAAGTATTCGATAATCTAAAAATAAAAGACAAAATCATTCTATTGGTATCTCCGGCTGACTCTACAGCCACTCAGGAATCACTAATAAGGGTAGGTGATGAGCTTAAACAAAACTTATTAAAAAAGGGAGGTAAGGAGTTGATTAAAGATATCTTCTCCGAAGTAGACGGCAACTTCATCGAGAAAGCAAGCGACTTTGTCTACGAAAACCTGCCCTTGTTCCTCACAGAGAAGGACTATCAACACTTTGACTCACTTCTGACACAGGAAAGCATAGCTTCCTCTATGCGGAAAAACTATACGAATCTTCTTTCTCCTGCAGGTATAGCACTAAGAAGTTATATACAAAGAGATCCCTTAGGGCTTGGCAGCAATACCCTGAAACATTTACAGGATTTTCAACTGGAAACCAATTATGAAATCGACAACGGACATCTCTTTTCGAAAGACGGAAACACTTTGCTGATGTTCATAACTCCCGTATTCGGGACAGGAAGTACCGGAGAAAATGATAAGTTGATTAAGGTCATTGAAGACGAATTGTTACAAATAGGGAAAGAGCATCCTTCAATCACAACATCCTACTTTGGCGGTCCTTCAGTAGGGGTTTATAATGCACGTCAAATAAAGAAAGACACTGTTATTACTTTATCAATTGCATTATTGATTATCATTGTCTTTATATCTTTAGTATTCAAACATAAAAAATCAATTCCTCTCATTATTACTCCGGTTCTGTTTGGTGGATTATTTGCCTTATGTCTGATTTATTTTATTCAAGGACAAATTTCGGCTATCGCTGTAGGTGCCGGATCTGCCATTCTGGGTATTGCCTTAAGTTATTCCATACACATGCTGGCGCACCAAAACCATGTTTCCACTGTCCAACAGTTAATCAAAGAAATAACTTACCCACTTACTATAGGCAGTTTCACTACCATTGGTGCTTTCTTTGGACTAACGTTCACCACTTCCAATCTTTTACATGATTTTGGACTATTTGCCTCCCTCGCGCTTATAGGTACTACTCTTTTCTGCCTTATCTATCTTCCCCATTTCTTGAAAGGTCAGGCTAATGTGAAGCAGGGAACCGTACTACGCTTTATCGAAAAGTTAAATGCTTACCCCTATGAGAAAAATAAATGGTTGGTAGGAGGTATCGTCATTGCAACACTTATCGGACTGTTCACTTCACAGAAGGTCAGATTTAATGATGATATGATGAGTCTCAACTACGAACCTCAGCACCTGAAACAAGCGGCAACCAAATTAGAACAGCTTTTTAATACTCAAGAGAAAACTGTACTCTTTGTCAGTGTAGGGAAAAATATGTCTGAAGCTCTTCAACACTATGCAAATACCAACTGTCAACTATCCGGATTCAAAAAGAAAGGACTCATTAGAGCATACGCCTCTGCCGAACAATTCCTTATATCACCGGAAGAGCAACAAAAACGATTGGAATGCTGGAACCAATATTGGAGAGAGCCTGGAAAAATATCGTCCATGCGTGAATACATAGAAAAAGAAGCCCGTACTTATCACTTCCGTGAAGGTAGTTTCGATTCATTTTATCAATGGCTCGAACACCCCTTTGAACTCAGTAGTTACCGAAACGAAACAAACAATATTTCTACAACCCTACTGAGTGAATGGCAAACCAATACTGATTCCATTACCATGCTTGTCACTCAAGTTCGCATCAGCGATACAAATAAAGAAGAAGTGTACCGGCAATTCAAGAATAATACGAATGTCGTTGTTTTCGATCGAGGCTATTTTACCAACCAATGGATATCCGCCATCAATGATGATTTCTATCTGATACTTTATATTTCATCCATCTTTATATTCCTTGCACTACTGATTTCATACGGACGCATTGAACTGACATTAATCAGTTTCCTGCCTATGCTAATCAGTTGGATAATTATCTTAGGACTGATGGGACTCCTTGGAATTGAATTCAATATCGTCAATATCATCTTGTCCACCTTTATATTTGGTATCGGAGATGATTTCAGTATCTTTATCATGGACGGGCTACAGAACAAATACCGGGCAGGGAAAGCGATACTTAATTCGCACAAGACTGCCATATTTTTCTCCGCATTCACAGCAGTTGTCGGAATGGGTACCTTGGTATTTGCCAAACATCCTGCGCTGCAATCCATCTCGTTGATATCTATTCTTGGGATGACTGCAGTTGTATTAGTAGCCTACACCGTACAACCTATTCTTTTCCGATTCTTTATAGCCAAACCCGCATCTAAAGGGTTACCACCATATACCCTGATAGGACTATCACGCACCGCTATCTTATTCACACTTTTCCTTATCGGATGCATCATTCTGAGGATACTGATTTTCTTATTATACCTTGTTCCGGTACGTCGTGTTTATAAGCAACAATTTGTTTGTCGGATTATCAGTATCACTTGTAAAGGCATAATGGCTGTAGCCATATTCATACGTAAGGAACATATCAATGTACCCAAAGAAACATTCAGGAAACCCGCTATCATAATAGCCAATCATCAGTCCTTCATCGACATTTTAGAGTTGCTATCTTTTTCTCCAAAAATTCTTATGATTACCAATCACTGGGTATGGAATTCTCCCGTCTTTGGACAAATCATCCGGTATGCCGGCTTTTTCCATGTGGATGAAGGGTATGAACTCTGTGTAGAACGAATGAGGGAAAAAGTAAAAGAAGGATATTCCATTGCCATATTCCCGGAAGGTACCCGGACTTATGACGATAAAATGAAGCGTTTCCATAAAGGCGCTTTCTATTTATCGGAAACCCTGCAATTGGACATTATACCTATTCTTTTATATGGCAATGAAAAAATCATAGCCAAAGCTCAACCTTTCTATATTCGCAAAGGAATTATTTACTCAAAGATATTGCCCCGTATCCCCTACAACGATTACTCGTTCGGAACAACTTATCAGGAACGTACCAAGCGTATCTCTTCATACATGAAAGAGGAATACATTCGTATTTGCCAAGAAAAGAACACACCTGACAATCCCACATTTTATGAGGCGTTAGTCTTGAATTATATCTATAAAGGTCCTGTCATTGAATGGTATATCCGTATCAAAGTGAAAATGGAGCACAATTATCGGCTTTTCAACCAACTGATTCCTATGAAAGGACAGATTACAGACATAGGTTGCGGACTTGGATCTCTATGCTACATGCTGTCGTTAATATCAAAAGAAAGGCAAATAGTAGGTCTTGATTATGACGAAGATAAAATAGCCATTGCGCAACACGGTTGGCTACGCGGCAATAATCTCCGCTTTGAGCATGCCGACGCATTGAATTACAACATTCCGCAGAGTGACGTATTCATTCTGAGCGATGTATTGCACTATATGAATTATCAGCATCAGCACGATTTGTTAGTGAAATGCGCCACCCAGATTCGTCCCGATGGCATGATTATTATACGCGATGGGAATACCGCCGACACCCGAAAACACCGTCTGACCCACTTCACCGAATTGCTCTCTACCCGGATTCTTAAGTTCAACCGTACAAAAGAAACACTCTGCTTTACTTCAGAGGCTCAAATTCGGGAGATAGCTCGCGAGTGTGATATGGAAGTAGAGACTATCCGGAATGATAAATACACCTCAAATACCATCTATATACTTAAGAAACTGTCATGAATAAGTATGATATCGTCATCATCGGAAGCGGACTGGGTGGTCTGGAATGTGGAACTATACTCTGCAAAGAGGGATATAATGTATGTGTGCTCGAGAAGAACGAACTTTTCGGTGGATGTTTCCAGACCTATCGCCGTAAAGGATACTCATTAGATACGGGTATCCATTATATAGGTAGTTTAGATGAAGGGCAAATGATGCACCAATTCTTCCGATATGTAGGAATCATGGACAAATTAAAAATCCGCAAGTTGGATGAAGACTCTTTCGACAGAATTTACCACAAAGGGCACATATACGATTATGCCACAGGATATGAACGCTTTACTGAAACCCTTTGTGAAAAGTTCCCTCATGAAAAAGAAAATCTTCTCCAATATACCCGATTACTGAAAGAAATCGGCGGTCTGATTAGTGTGGATAAATTAAAAAGGGGGATTATTTCCACCGAAGGAATGAGGTTCTTCAATACATCGGCGGCAGGCATGATAGCGCAAATTACATCTAATCCTGATTTACAATCAGCCTTGGCAGGCTCAGCACTTCTATACGGCGGTCAGAGAGAATGCTCCAACTTCTATGAACATGCCATGATTAACAACTCCTACATACAGGGAGCTTACCGGCTCATCGACGGAAGCATGCAGGTGGCAACCGAAATGGTAAACATTATCCGTAGCCACGGTGGCACGGTACTGAATAACAGTGAAGTTACCCGTATCATTGTCGAAAATAACCGGGTGCAAGGTGTAGAAATAAACGGTGCAGAACGGATAGAAGCCAATAATGTTATCTCTAACGTACATCCCAAGCGAACCTTAACCCTACTGGATAAAAACCATTCTATTAAAAATGCTTATATCTCACGCATCAATTCATTAGAGAATACTTATGGAATCTTCACTCTTTACCTTATTATGAAAGAGAAAAGTTATCCATACATGAACCGGAACCTTTACCTCCACGGAGACAGTGATGTGTGGTACAACAAACAGGACAGTATGGGGCATACCACCAATTGCATGATTTCCAATCAGGCCTCTTCACGCAATGCTGATTATGCCAATGTTATCTCTATCCTGACTCCCATGTATATAGACGAGCTATTCCCCTGGCTAAATACTACACCCGAACAAAGAGGGGATGATTACAAAGCATTCAAAGAGAAAAAAGTCAGGCAATTATTGGAGTTTATCAAAAAACACGGAATTGATTTCGATGATTGTATTGAAACAATGTATTCCACTACCCCACTAAGTTACAGAGATTTTACAGGCACTTGCGATGGTTCTGCTTATGGAATTATAAAAAACTACAAATATCCGCAAGTAGGTTTTGTATCTACACGAACTAAGCTGGGCAATTTATTTCTCACCGGACAGAATCTGAATGTCCACGGCGCTTTAGGAGTAACATTGACTTCCTTGATCACTTGTAGTGAATTCCTTGGATATGACTATTTAGCTAAAAAGATAGGCCATGCATAATATAATAAAAAAGACAATCAAATACACGACTTACGGAATGGGAACACTTCTCGTGACCATACTTATTTCAGTGACCATACTTTATTTTTCTGCCGACATGCTCCCCCCCCAATATACGTCCATGGCTACAGATGAAGTAATACGGACAGATAGCGTACGACAATACCAAGGTAACTATCTGAGACACAGCGAAAGTGGTTTATGGGAATTGAAAGTGAGCGGAAACGCTTTCCAACGTGGTGAAGCCATAGGCAAACTGTCTGCCGACCTGCTATACTATCAGGAGAAAGTCTTCGTAGATCAAATACGCGAAATTATCCCCTCGGACAGTTATCTCAAATTCCTGCGTTTCTTCATTGTACTTTTCAACCGTAACTTAGGCAAGAATGTAGCGGAAGAGTTCAGAGATGAGATTTATGGGATTTCACTTTCCTGTACACACGAGTATGACTTCATCGGTACCCCATACGAACGCCAACTCAACTATCATTCGGCACACGATTTGGGACATGCCATGCAAGACTATATGTTGGTAGGTTGCAGCTCCTTTGCAACCTGGGGAGAAAACAGTGCCGATTCATCTCTCATCATCGGACGCAACTTCGATTTCTATATGGGCGATGATTTTGCCCGTAATAAACTTGTATCTTTCTATCAACCGGAAACAGGATATAGATTTGCTTCTGTCGGTTGGCCGGGCATGATTGGTGTGCTCTCCGGCATGAATGAAGCCGGACTGACGGTAACCATCAATGCGGCAAAGTCGGATATGCCAATGGCATCCGCCACCCCGATATCCATCCTGACCCGAGAAATCCTGCAATATGCTTCGACCATCGATGAAGCCTACGCCATTGCACAGAAGCGTAAAACATTTGTTTCCGAGTCTATACTTATTGGTTCAGCCCGTGACGACAAAGCGGCAATCATTGAGAAGTCGCCCGAAAAGACAGCTCTCTTTACTGGCAGCGGGAACCAGATTATTTGTACAAACCATTACCAATCGGAAACTTTTCAGAACGACAAACGTAATCGTGAAAATATAGCAACTTCCGACAGTCCCTACCGCTTTACCCGCCTGCAAGAATTACTGGAAGCCAATAAACCTATTGACAGCCGGAAAGCTGCCTCCATACTACGCAACCAGAAAGGGCTGAATGATATTGATTTAGGTATGGGAAACGAAATGGCAATCAATCAACTTATCGCCCACCACTCCGTCATCTTTCTACCGGAAAAACGGATTATGTATGTATCCACATCTCCTTGGCAATGCGGTAAATATATGGGATATGACCTCAACAAGATATTCAGTGACACGATAGACTTCCACCATGAAATCGCTACCCGCGAACTGACTATTCCTGAAGACCCTTTCATCAGCCGGGCAAACTTTAAACAATTCATAGCGTACAAACAGTTCACTAAACTCATTCGCGAAAAGACCGAACGAAAAGAAATAATAGACTTAAAGATCCTGAATCTTTATGAATCATTCAATCCCTCGTTCTATTACGTCTATGAAATACTGGGAGACTATTATGCCGCCATACAACAAACAAATACTGCTATCGGATACTGGCAAAAAGCGTTGACTATGCCTATTCCCAAACAAGCAGAGAAAGTACGCATTCAACAGAAAATCAATAAACACTCGTAATATAAATATTCATAATATGGAAAAGAACCCAAACATTCAATTTCTTTCTCCGGAAGAAATTAAATTGTATCAGGAAGCCAGATTAGTGGAATCTTTAGCCTATTTACAAGCCCATTCCCAATTCTATCGGCAAATGTTCCACGAACACTCCATAGACATCACCCGGATAAAAAAGATAGAAGACTTGCAACAGATACCCGTCACGACGAAAACAGACTTGCAACTTCATAACAAAGAATTTATCTGTGTGAATAATGATGAAATTATTGATTACGTAACTACCTCGGGAACTTTGGGTGACCCTGTTACATTTGTGCTCACTTCCGAAGACTTAGACCGCCTCTCCTACAATGAATACCTCTCCTTCACCACTTCCGGATGCAGCCGGAAAGATATATTGCAACTAATGACCACCATAGACCGCCGCTTCATGGCAGGCCTTGCCTATTATATGGGAGCCAGGGAACTGGGTATGGGAATAGCCCGGGTGGGTAACGGTATACCCGAACTTCAATGGGATACTATTCAACGCATCCACCCTACTTGTGGTATGGTAGTACCTTCATTCCTCATTAAATTGATAGAATTTGCCGAGAAGAACCGGATTGATTACAACAACTGTTCCATGAAAAAGTGCGTATGCATTGGTGAAGCACTGCGTAATCCTGATTTTACATTAAACACCTTGGGGCAACGCATAAGCGAAAAGTGGCCGTCGCTAAAACTCTACTCCACTTATGCCTCCACTGAAATGCAATCATCTTTCACTGAGTGTTCTGAATTTCACGGTGGGCACCTGCAACCGGAACTCATCATTCTGGAATTCCTTGATGATAATAATCTTCCGGTAAGAGAAGGAGAAGCGGGAGAAGTAACCATAACCACATTAGGAGTGAAAGGCATGCCTCTGCTACGCTTCAAAACCGGGGATATTTGTTACCACCATACAGATCCCTGTGCTTGTGGTAGAAATACAATCCGGTTGAGTTCTGTTTTAGGGAGAAAAGGACAAATGATAAAGTACAAGGGAACCACCCTTTATCCACCTGCACTATTCGATATACTGGACGATATACCCAAAGTGAAGAATTACGTCATCGAAGTATATACCAATAAAATAGGTACAGACGAAATACTGATTCGCATAGGCAGTGATGAAAACAGTGATAACTTTGCCAAAGAAATCAAAGACCTGTTTCGTTCCAAAATACGGGTGGCTCCCACTATCCGATTCGAACCCGTAGACTATATTGCCCAGATACAAATGCCTCCGATGAGTAGAAAAAGCATAAAATTCTTTGATTTACGATAACAATTTTCTACTTTTGGTGAATAATAGACTAAAAACTGAATCTAAATTATTATTTGCATGAGAAAGTTATTTACCCTTTTCCTACTGACAACAAGTATTGCTTGTTTGGGACAGAACAAGAATTTCCTGAAAGAAGTTTCAAATATCACTTTTTACGGAGTAAACTATTCCGCAGCAAAAGTATTTGGTGCAACCGAAACTCCGGAACAGTTTAAAGTGGCATTCACCGGAATTAACCAGTTATTTATCACTGAGACTAAGAAATACAACGTAAGCAAGCAATTAAAGATAAAGGTTGATGAAATTTCACTCTATGCAGTCAATCAGGTTAATGCAAATATTGATCCGGAACAATTGATGACTACCGATGGAAGTTATACGCTAAGCGAGGAAGAAATTAAGCACGCCTTAGAAGCGCTTCCTATACAACAAAAGCCAGGCATTGGTTTGGTCTTTATTGCCAAATTATTGGACAAAGCAGAATATTATGGATATTATCAGGTTGTATTCTTCAATACCGAAACGAAAGAAATAATAGAAGATTGGCCAACCGGTGGTAGTGCAAGAGGTTTCGGGCTTCGTAATTTTTGGGCGCATTCTATTTATAAGGCTATAAACAATCTCTAATTCCGAAAACATACTTAATACTAAAAAATAATGAAAAAATTACTATTACTATTTGCCATATTAGCAGGGATCAGTTTCCACTGCGTGGCGCAAAACTATACCGAAGTTGTTTACTTGAAAAATGGAAGTATCATTCGCGGTGTTATTATTGAGCAAGTTCCCAACAGTTCATTAAAAATTCAGACTGCCGATGGAAACATCTTTGTTTTTTCAATGGCAGAAGTTGAGAAGATTACAAAAGAAGCGACTCTTGCTAACCCATCCAAGTACGAGAAACCAGGAAAAACAAAAAGTAGATTGAAAGGTTACAAAGGTTTTATCGAAACCGGTTACGTCTTTGATGTCAGCGATTATAATACCAACCGATTCGCATTATCCACTACACATGGTTATCAGTTTAATGATTATTTGTTTGCCGGTGGTGGTTTAGGAATCAATCTCTATAGTGACTTAAATGATAACTGGAATGATAATTGGAATGACGATTTGAGTAACAGTTCATACTCAATTCCTATGTATTTTACTTTTAGGGCAAACTTTACAAAAAACAGGATAACCCCATTTGCTGATATCAATACTGGCTATACAGCCGGTGATATCCAGGGAGCTTTTGTAACAATAGGCATAGGTGTACGTTTTTCTCTCGCAAAGAAGATGGCGATAAATCTTAAACTGGAATATGCATACCAAGAGATTGTCTATAACTACGAGTATGAACATTATTATAACTACGAGTACGACTCCACAGACGGTATCGGTATTAAACTTGGTTTCGAATTTTAAAACAAAGGTATTCAACGAATCATTTTTCAGCCATTAGTTGGGATATCCAATAATATTTCCAATTATAAGAGATAAAAAAATAACAGCTAAAGCTATCTTTAGCTGTTATTTTTTTATAAAGTAATAAGTATTATCCCATAACCATACTTATTTCAAGAATATAACAATAACAGAAATCATCCAAGATTCCAGATGCATGTTTTTTTGTATCGAAGAATATAATTCATCACA
>QMCD01001314.1_pt1 | contig 16122 bp, 9 predicted proteins | sample 1821841 | NCBI WGS metagenome assembly QMCD01 (sample SAMN01991225, study PRJNA193472) | Termite gut metagenome, whole genome shotgun sequencing project. | isolation source: worker | host: Macrotermes natalensis | reverse complement strand
GTACTCACAGCCGGGAGGTCCGAGGCGGACTGCCGCCTACCGCCCGTCGCGGCACGCGACCGGCTCCGGGAAATTTTCAGCAGCCTTCAGCATATCATGCCGTTGACGATGTAAAGTCTTATTCGTATGCGTACTCTTCATCCTCGTACGCATCTTCTTCACAATCGTCATAATCATCCTCGTCCCATTCCGATACGTCGTATTCATCCTCGCAGGAATCGGAATTCTCTTCGAATTCCCCGGTTTCAAAAGGAGGATCGACGTACTCGTCGGCGGGGTCGTGCGGACGACGATAATCGTCATAAATCACGTTGCGAATCCGTTTCGCCCCTCGGATCGGTTTCGGTTCGTCCTCGACGATGATACGGTTCGGTGAGAAGGAAAGCATCCGCGCCGATCTGTCCGGCGATTTCGACGTTTTGGGCATCGCGGCATTACGGGCCGGGGTCGCCGTCGGCCTCCTCGACGCGCTTTGCCTGGATGAATGTTGTCTGGACGACGCCGGAGTCCCTGATTTGCCGGGCTTGGACGGTGGTCCTTCATCACGCCGTGCCCTCATGTTCTCTCGTGATTGAGAAGCGTGCGCTCGGGGATCGCGCGCGATTGCGCGTTCGGGGACGGACGATTCGGCGGCCACGCAAGATCGGAGCGGGTGTCGGACCGGGGATCGGAATGAGGGTTCCCGCGGTGCTTTTCCGGCGGGCGATTTCACGGCGGGTGCTTTTCCAGCGGGCGAACCGTTTTTTTCCGGGCGATCGATGTCATTGATTCCGGCAATCATTCGCCGNCGCTTCCATTGGGAAAGCGAAATAATCACTTCACGCGCCTGCGAACCGTTGTGTTCGCCGACCACGCCGTCCTCCGCCATGAAATCGATCATCCGTGAAGCCCGACCGTAACCGATGCCCATTTTCCGTTGAAGCAGCGAAACGCTTCCCCTGCCTTCGCGGATCACATGTTCCACCGCTTTGTAATACAGGTCGTCGCGACGCACCTTGGAATCCCGGCCCCCGGTTTTGCCTGATTTTTCGGATTTAGCGGATTTGCCGGCTTGAGTCCGGAAGCGGCTCGGAGGTTCACCCGACTCTTCCTCCCCGGTTTCGTCATAATCGTCGTCCCCGTCCTCTTCCTCCGCGTCATCCAGGGTTTCGAGTGCGGCCAGTTCTTCGGCGAATTCCTGCTCGACCGTCGAGACCTCGGCGATGATCGCCTCGATTTCACTGTCGCTCACGTAGGTTCCCTGGCCGCGAACCACCTGGCTCGTTCCGGGACGTAAAAACAGCATATCGCCGTTTCCGAGCAATTTTTCCGCGCCGTTGCGGTCGAGAACGACCTGGGAATCCGACCGGCTGGCGACTTCGAAGGCGATCCGTGCGGGCAGGTTCGACTTGATAAGGCCCGTAATGATATCGACCGTCGGCTTTTGCGTCGCAAGGACGAGGTGGATCCCGACCGCCCTGCTTTTCTGGGCAAGACGGATGATGTGCGTTTCGACCTCTTTGCCGCTGGTCATCATCAGGTCGGCCATCTCGTCGGCGACGATGATGAGATACGGCATTTTTTTCGGGATCGCGTCCCATTGATCGGTCGTTGCCGGTTTGATGCGTTTGTAAAGCTGTTCCTCGGTCAGTTTGTTGTATTCGGAAAGTTGCCGGACACCGGCGCAGGCGAGCAACTGGTAGCGTTCCTCCATTTTGTCGACCGCCCAGCCGAGAATCGCTTCCGCCTTTCTCATGTCCGTCACCACCGGGTGCATCAGGTGCGGAATCGTTTTATAGGGGCTCAGTTCGACCATTTTCGGGTCGATCATGAGCATCTTGACCTCATCGGGTTTCCGGGTCATGAGCATCGAAACGATGATCGAGTTCAAACAGACGCTTTTCCCGGTCCCGGTCCGTCCGGCGATCAGCAAATGCGGCAGTTTGGCCAAATCCACCGGCATCGCCTGGCCCGTAACGTCCATGCCCAGGTAGATCGGGATCGCCATTTTCGCGGCCGCTTCCTCGGATTGTTCCATGACATCGCGCAGACGGACCACCTGGCGGTCCACATTCGGCAATTCGATCCCGACGGTGTTTTTTCCCGGCAACGGAGCGACGATCCGGACGCTCGGGACTTTCAGCGCGATGGCCAAATCGTCCGTCAAACCGAGAATTTTATTGAGCCGCAAACCTTTTTCAAGCTGGATCTCGAACTGCGCGATGACGGGGCCGGTTTGGATATCGACCACTTTGACGTTGAATCCGAAATCGCCGAACGCTTTTTCCAATTGACGCGCCTGACGTTTGACGGTCGCTTCATAGGAATCGTAATCGAAAGGAGGACTGGGTGTTAAAATTTCCGGCGAGGGCAGCATGTATTCCCGCAACGCGTCGGCGTTTTCCGGTGCGTCTTCCCCGTTTTCCATTTCCATTCCGACGGAAAGCGATTCCGTCGCCGGGGCCGGCGCCGTTTCCCCGGAAAAAACGGCTTCTCCGGAACCGGTGAACGTCGCACCGCATAACCAACCGAGCAGCCCGCCGGACCGGGTCGATACGGGAGCCGGAGGCACTGTCGGGACCTGCGGGGCCGTTCGTGGTTCGGCTGTCGGCGGTTCGGCTGTCAGGGATGCGGCCGCCGTGTTGGCTCGACGACGCGGACGGGGAATCGGCACGCAATCCGGTTCTCCGCCGTTTCGATTGTCGTCGTCAATTTCATGCGATTCACTTTCCTCCTCGTATGCGTCCTCGCCATAATCCTCTTCGTCCTCGTAATCCTCCTCCTCGTAATACTCATCCTCCTCGTCATACTCATCTTCCTCGTCTTCATCCCGGTAGTCCTCATTTTCATCCTCGTCCCCGAAATCGCTTTCGTATGCCGCAGTCCTGATGTCATTTGTCGTTGTGCGCGCGGGTGTGACGGCGAGGCTTACGACGGACAGGTCGCCTGGCGGCCGTGTCGTTTGTTGAGGCGTTGTTTGCCGAAGGGCGACTGGCGTTCGACCTGAAATCCACGAAAAGATCAGGATACTTGCCCGCAGCAGCGTTCCGTCATAGGCGAGCACCGCACCCGAGACGACGAAACTGCCCAGGAACAGGATGGCACCGACCGCTGAAACGTGTTGGACGAGAAAGTATTTGAGGATGGCCCCGAGATACCCCCCGGCACCGATCGGCGGCCCCGGGCTGAAGGGGATCGTGATCGACGCCATTCCGGAAGCACCCGCGACCAGGAGAAAAACGCCAAGCAACCGTAAAATCGATTGATCGACGCCTCGATTGCGCAGGAGATGAATCGCGCCGGCGAACAAGGCGGCAAGAAACGGGTAGGCGACGAAGCCGATCCCTTGGAGCATGGCAAAGGACGCGTAGGCCCCGGCACTGCCGCAATAGTTACGGATATCCTCCGTTCTCGGATAGACCGAACCGCGAGGCGGATCGCCCGGATCGTAGCCGATCAAACCGACCGCCAAAAAAACGGACAGCCCGAGCAACAGGATACCGAAAACACGATTGGGAGTAAAATGCATCGGTCTGGCACGCAAGATGATTGGCCCGTGCAAACGGCGACGTTGGTTGAGTAATACTGGAAACGCGATGAAAACGACCATTTGGCCAAGTCTGCCTACCGCGATCACTCGCCCTTAACCCCTGTTTGAACAATGACATAAACGGATCGTTCGAGCGGCGGGCGATTGTGCGCGGGAGGATTGTCAGGCCGTTTACGGTCAAGTTGATTCGGCGAGGGAATGACGAAAATATCGGATTCCATGCTGAAAACCGAACGTAGTGACTCCCGGGAAACCGCGGCAAGCGCGCCTACCCGGGGCAGTCGGGATCATCGTCCCGGATCGCCGACGATAGCAAAAAAAAAGCCTCACGCCATCCAACCGTGTTTTTCCCTAGAACCGGGTGATTGATTTTAACGATTGATCGGGATATGATGGGGATGGATTTCCCGGATCGTCTGCCGGACAAGGGACAAGCATGCAAGGGACAAGCATGAAAGCGTAAAGAATTGCCGCGCCGGTATGTCGCTCCTTTCGTTGAAACGACCTGTTGTTTGAAGACCTGTTGTTTGAAAAAACCGGTTTCCGTGAAAGACGCCGCGTTTGTGACGGTGTTTTTTGACGGTGTTTTTTGACAATCGCATCGATCTTTTTCCGTTTTCCCGATGAAAAAATGCGTTCACGATATCGGCGAAGGAACGATTCGCCGGATTGATTGGCAGGACTTGATCCCGGTTGTTTTCCTGGCGAAGATTCCGCGTGTGGCGATCGGTTTGCGGCCGCTCTACCTGGCAATGGTCGGAGTCCTGCTCACGATTGCCGCCGGATATTTATTGAATATCGCTTTTGCCCCGGAGACCGGTTCGGATTCTTCCGGACGTATCCGGCGGGAAACGGGCGGGGAACGGCTTTCCCGGCTCTGCGAGCCGATCAATGTCCTTCCGCTCCTCACGCCGGCACGTTACGATTGGAGCGAGGAACCGTCGTCGAATTTACGGAGCATTTTTCATGGCGGCGTCTTCCTCCCGTGGAACGTGTTTTTGAGTGCCGCCGGTGATGTTTGGACCTGGGATATCGGCCCTCCCGGAAACGCATCGTCCGCCCCCGGGCATGTTTTTTCCTCCCGTTTCTCGGTTCCCGCCGTTCCTTCGTCGATTTGGTTCTTTTTTCTCATGCTGCTCTGGGGGTATCTGGGGACCGGTATTTCCCGGGTCGCCGCGATGCGATTGACGGTCCGGGAAAACGAGTCGCTTTCCACGCTTTCCGCATTCATGAAGCAGACCTCGGGCTCGACCTTTTGTTCGTTCCTGATTCCGTTGATCGGGATGCTTTGCTGTTATCTGCCGAGTCTTCTGCTCGGCCTGATGTCGAACGTTCCCGTGTTGGATTATCTCGCCGGCCTTCTTTTTCCGCTGGGCTTGCTCGCCGGTTTGTTGTCGGTCCTTCTCGGCGTCGCGCTGGTGTTCGGGTGGCCGCTCATGGTCGCCGCCGTGGCGGTTGAAGGAAGCGACGCCTTCGACGCCGTGAGCCGGATGTACTCCTATGTTTACCAAAGACCGTTGCACTATTTGTTCTACCTGGCCTGTAGCGCCTGCCTCGGAATGGTGTCCTTCTTTTTCCTGTCCCTTTTTCTTGACGTCGCGGCAGGCTCGGCCGTCCTGTTTTTTCCACAATCGATTCGGGACGTCGCCGCGACGGGAGCGCCGACGTTTTTCGTGGAACCCGGCCTCGCGGGCGGAATCGGCGCCCGTTGGATCGATGCCAATTGGATCATAGCCGCCTGGCTCGGCCTTTTTTCCCTGATTAAAATCGCGTTCGTTTTCACTTTTTTCTGGGGCAGCGCCGTCGCAATCTACCTGCTTCTCCGGAGGAGCGTCGACAATGCCCCGTTGAACGAGATTTATCGTGCGCCGACGCTTCTTCCCGATCCGCTTCCGATGCCCGTGACGACGCTCGCGACGGCCCAGGAGAACGGTTGAAAAGTACGTGTTTTTCAAAGTCAAGCCTACCCCGGGTCGGCACACTCCGGATACTCCGGGAACACGGTTCCCGGCTCGTGACTTTTACCGTTTGTGAGTCGAATGTCATTTGCCATACGAAACTTTTCCCGTGCGCTTGCCGTATTGCCCATCCTTTTCTCCGGCATGGGAACCGGGGGCGGAAGAAGCCGTCCTGGAAGGACCTGAGGAAGACCCGCTGCACCAGGCGATTCCCTTCGGGCGCCGCTCGTTCCACCTTGCGCCGTGGCGGCCCGATTGACCGCCGTTCTCCGCGCGGCGAAAGAAACGGGGGTGCGACCGATCATCCTGCTCAACGGCCATCACGGCGGACCGTGTCCGTATCACCACCGCGAGATGCACGCTCTTGAGGACGCCCCGAAAGGATCGATTATTGCGACGATCCGCAAAACGGGCGGTTGTGTGGGCTGTGTTTGCCAACGACCCAACCGGCTTTGATATACTGAAGGCGGTTGAAATTTTCCCGAAGCCGATTCCCGGGAAGCCTGCCCGTCGAAACGACACTGCCGAAGGTAAGCAGGCGGATAGGACGAAAAACTTAACCGGCTCCGGTATATAAAATGCGGTCGCCCTCCCGTTGACGGTCCTGAACTTTGCGGTATACTCGACGTTGTATTTTTGTATCCCGGTTGTTCCACGTCTGCGGTCCGTGAACGTCCCGGGCATCTTTTATGACCGTTCACTCTTGTCGCCGAAACGTCGGCAGCGGGGTGGTCCGCACGGGGTAATCCGCGCAGGGCTGTTCGCGAAGCCGGTGTGCCGAAGGCGCTGGAAAGGTATCGAATCGCATGTCGGACGTAACTTCTTCACCAATTTCATTTTCGCTCCAGGAACTGCGTGACGCGGGCGTCCATTACGGGCACCGCGCCAGTCAATGGAATCCCAAAATGCGGCCGTATGTCTATGGTCGTCACAAACAAATCCATATTATCGACGTTCGCGAAACCGTTCGCGGACTTCTTCTTGCCCGCAAGTATCTCAAGCAGGTCGCCGCGCAGGGGCGGTTGATTCTTTTCGTCGGCACCAAACGTCAGGCGACGGATACGATTTCGACCGAGTCGCAACGTTGCGGGATGCCGTTCGTCGCGGAACGCTGGCTCGGTGGGACGTTGACCAACTTCCGTACGATCCGTAGCCGACTCGGTCGGCTGGAAGAGTTGGAACGTATTATCGGAAATCCCGAAGAGCTGGCGACCTACTCAAAGAAGATGCAGGCTTCGTTGACGCGCGAATACAAAAAAATGTATCGCAACCTCAACGGTATCAGGCACATGAGTCATTTCCCGGAATGTATGGTGCTTGTCGATCCCAAGAAGGAAAAGAATGCCGTTTACGAGGCCCAAAAACTGGGTATCGTTACGGTTGCGCTGATCGATACCGACTCCGATCCCGATGAAATCGATTTGCCGATTCCCGGTAACGACGATTCGATCCGTTCCATCGAAATTATTATGCGTTCGCTGGCTGATGCCGTGATCGAGGGGAAAAAAGAGGCGGGAATCCTGAAAGAAAGCGAATAAGAGTCGCGTTTCGGCCGAAACGGAAAGAAATCGCTCCATCGATACTTTCCGTTTTTTCGTATCGTTTCGTTACAATATCAAAATTTTTCACTATAAAAGGATCATTCAGATGGCCGACATTTCTGCCGCACAAGTCAAATCGCTTCGTGATCGTACCGGGTTGCCGTTCGGAGATTGTAAAAAGGCGTTGCAGGAGGCAAACGGTAACGAGGACGAGGCCGTTGAGCTGATGCGCAAAGCCGGTAAGAAAACCATGGAAAAACGTTCCGACCGCGAGACCGAATCCGGACGGATCGCGATTTACACCGATCCTAAGACGGGTACGACCGCGATGGTCGAGTTGCTTTGCGAGAGTGCCCCCGTCACCCAGAACGAAGAATTTATCGCGTTGGTCAACAACATGGCCAAACAACTCGCGACCGGGCAGGGCGCTTCCTCCATGGAGGAATTGTTGAAGCAGACGCCGGAAGGGCGCGCGACGACCCTGCAACAGGATCTCGACGACTTGATGAACAAAATCCGCGAGGTGTTCAAGGCAAGCCGGATGGTCCGGGTGGAAGGCAAAAGCGCGAACTACCTCCACCACAACAACGCCGTCGGCGTGATCGTCAAAATCGAGGGCGCTTTTTCCGAATTGGCCCGCGATATTTGCATGCACATCGCTTCCATGAAGCCGAAAGCGCTCAAACAGTCCGACCTTGATCCGACCGTTATCGCCAAAGAGCGCGACGTCGTAACGGAAGAAGTCAAGCAGAACAATGCCGGGAAACCGGACAACATCATCGAAAAGATCGTCGAAGGCAAGATCAAGGCGTTTTTGGCCGAAAGTTGCCTTCTCGATCAACCGTTTGTCAAGGATCCCGCTAAGACCGTCGCCCAGGCTTGTAAAGACGCGGACATGGAAGTCCTTGAAATGATTCACTGGGTTCTCGGCAAAAATTAAACGGACCGGGCCCTTGTCGTACTGAAAGCGAGCGATATTTCCCGAAGCCGAATTTTCGGGAGCCGGTTTTCACGAAGGGGCAACAGGCGATTAGACCGCAAACGGCCTGAAACCACGGCCTGAAACGGTGATCGCTTGTGGCTCGAACGAAACGTGCAACCGGATATTTACAAGGACGTTGTGGCGAGTGAGTGCGGCAGGCGGACTTGACCGAATGTTCGTTTTCATCACGTTTCCAGTATATCACAGTTTTCTCATGACAGAGAACCATTCTTCGTCGCCGAATTCCGAAACCGCTCCGGAACAGCCGAAACCGCGCATCCTGATCGGATCCCAGCGCAATCCCGAGGCTTACAAGCCGAAACCCGTCGTTCCGGTCGTCGATCCCGATGCGCCGGAATCCGAAGCGGGCTCGGTTGCGCAACCCGCGAAGCCTCAAACCGTTTCGGTTGCCCCTTCCCGCCATGCGGGTTCTTCGCCAACAGAGGAGAGGGACGGGGCCGACCCGGCGCCACCGAAGCAAAGGCCGAAAATTCCGGTCGTCATGGACGAAGACGCCGAGGATGAAACGTCGGATCATCTTTCTGAGGAAGGTCTTAAAAAATTTCAGGCAATTCCGTCCGCACCGATCGGCAAGGTCGAGGTGCCCGGCAAGCGTGGCCGACTTTCGAGCGATCTCGCGAGGGAATTCGAGCAAATCTTCGGCGAAACGGAAATGGATTCGCTGATGCAGGATGCCGATGCCGTCGCTTCCAAGGCGATGATCGAGCCGGAAACCAAGACGAAGGGAAAAATCCTCCGCAATGGTCGCGAGCATGTTTTTATCGACCTCGGAAGCCGAAATGAAGGTATGCTCTCGCTTAAAATGTTCAGCGAGGACGACGTGCCGGTAATCGGTGCTGAAATCGAGGTCATCGTCGTTCGTTTTCTGGCGGAAGAAGGGCTTTATGAATTGACCCGACCGCTCGCGGCGGCCGATGTCAAAGACTGGGCTCAAGTCCATGAAGGCATGGTCGTCGACGCCGTGGTCACCAAAGCGAACACGGGCGGTGTCGAATGCCAGGTCAACCGGCTCCGCGGTTTTATCCCGATCAGCCAACTTGCCCAGTTTCGCGTCGAAAAACCGGAGGATTTCGTCGGCCAAAAACTGACCTGCGTCGTCATCGAATGCGATCCGGCGAGTCGAAATCTCGTTTTGAGCCGGCGCGCCATGATCGATCGGGAACGGGAAGAGTTGCGGCAAAAAACGTTGACGGAACTCGAACAGGGCCAGACGCGGGAAGGAGTCGTTCGCAAAATTATCGATGTCGGCGCATTCGTCGATTTGGGCGGCGTCGACGGTTTTATCCATATCAGTACGCTTTCATGGGGCCGGGTCCGCCATCCGGGCGACATACTCCAACAGGGCCAGCGAGTCAAGGTCAAAGTGCTCAAGATTGACCACGAGCAGAACCGCATTTCCCTTTCCTACCGCGACGATTCGGCCAACCCGTGGACGAATATTTTCGAACGTTTTCAGGAAAAAACGCCGGCCCGCGGTAAAGTTTCGAAAGTCATGGATTTCGGCGCTTTTGTCGAGCTGATGCCCGGCGTCGAAGGGCTCGTCCATATCAGCGAACTTTCCCACAAACGCGTCGGCAGCGTCGGCGAGGTTGTTCGCGAAGGGGATTGGGTAGACGTTTATATTCAATCGATCGATGTGCCGGCGAAACGGATCAGCCTTTCGATGAAGCAGTTGATGCCGGAACCCGTCAGGGAGGAGACGCCGGAAGAAGGCGGCGCTTCCGCGTCTTCCCAAGGCGGATTCAAATCGAAAGGAAAAGGACGTAAAGAAGAACAGGAACCGGTTGCGGCCCCCGTCAAGTTCAAGCACCATCCCAAAGGTCCGCTCAAGGGTGGGACCTCCGGTTCGAGCGACGGCGCCCAATTCGGGCTGAAATGGTAAGCAGGTGACCTTCGTTTTCGGCCCGTTGGTCGTTTGTACTTCAGACGGGGCCAAACCGCTTGTTTCAGCGACGAACATAACAGCCGGCAAGGAAGGCGGACGGAAATTCCACGCGGGCCGTATTGACGGAATTGATGCAAGCCGGGAGCGCAACAGCGCGAAGCGACCGGGATTTTATGCCGTAAACGGCCTGATAATCTTCCCGCGCACAATCCCGCGCATAAGCGCCTGTCGCCCGAACGATCCGCGTAAATACGAACATTACCAAAAGTTGGGGCGAGTGCGTGCGGCAGGCGGACGTGACCGAATGTCCGTTTTCATCGCGTTTCCAGCATACCTCGACTCCGGTCACTGCGCTACGCTTCGTTCCCGGCTTTCATGGGCTTTATTGCGGGCATTTTCATGCCGTTTGGAAGTATACTACATCAGGTAGATTCATGGGCACTGTATCCCCTCAATATTCTTCCATCGACGCGGCGATCGACGCGATTCGAGAGGGCCGTATCATTATCGTCGCCGACGACGAAGATCGTGAAAACGAGGGGGATTTCATCTGCGCCGCGGAACGCATCACGCCCGAGCTTGTCAACTTCATGCTTGTTTACGGGCGCGGGCAGACCTGTATGCCGATCCTGCCGGAACGTTGTCGAACGCTGGACCTGACGCAGATGGTCCGCGATAACACGGCGCCGCTCCAAACGGCGTTTACCATTCCGATAGATCATGTTTCCGCCAAAACCGGGATTACGGCCCAGGAAAAGGCGGCGACCATTCTCGCAGCGGTCGATCCGAACGCGAAACCCGCCGATTTCGTCCGGCCCGGGCATTTGTTCCCGCTTGAGGCGAAAGAAGGCGGCGTGCTCCGTCGTGCCGGTCATACCGAGGCGGCGATCGACCTGTGCCGGCTTGCCGGGCTCAAACCGGCCGGGGTTTTGACGGAGATTCTCGACGATACCGGAAACAGGGCCAATCGTACGAAATTATTCCAGTTGGCGCGGCGGTTCGGGCTGGAGATCATCACGATCGAGGAGTTGATCAAGTACCGTCGGCGTAACGAAAAGATCGTCGACCGGATCGCCTCGGCCGAGCTCCCGACGAAATACGGACCGGCCACAATCCATGTTTACCACGTTCGATTCGAGGCGAATGAGCCGATCGCCTTGGTTTTCGGCGATCCGGCATCGGCCAAGGAACCGCTCGTCCGGTTACATTCGTCGTGTTTTACGGGCGATTTGGTCGCGTCGTTGCGTTGCGATTGCGGCGACCAACTCCATGCGGCGCTCCAGATGATGCGGGATGAGGGAACCGGCGTTTTCGTTTACCTGCCTCAAGAGGGCCGCGGGATCGGTCTTTCGGAAAAAATCAAAGCCTATCACCTCCAGGACGGCGGGATGGACACGGTCGACGCGAATCTTGCCCTCGGGCACAAAGCCGATCTGCGGGATTACGGGGTCGGAATCCAGATTCTCAAGGATCTCGGTCTTTCCCGGATACGGTTGCTCACGAACAACCCCAAAAAAACCGACGCGTTCATTTACGGAGGTTTCGACCTCGCGGTTGCCGAACAGGTCCCGATTTTCTGTGAAACGAACGAACACAACCGGAGATACCTTGAAGCCAAGCGGGACAGGATGGGCCACAAGCTGCCCTGAGCATCTCCGTTTATACTGAAGGCTGTTGGAATTGCCCGAAGCCGACTTTCAAGGAGCCTGTTTTCCTCCGGCCGTGTCGTTTTCGGTGGGCAGGCTTCCCGGGGAGCGGTTGCGGGAAAATTTCAATGGATTTCAGGTATTTTGCACACAAATAATGAAATCGTTTCTCATTGGCTTGGTGCATTTCTATCGTTGTACGATCGGCCGGATGCTCCCTCCCGTCTGCAAATACGAACCGACGTGTAGCGTCTATATGATCGAAGCGATTCGCAAGTACGGGGCGGTCCGCGGCGTCCTGAAAGGGTGCTGGAGGTTGCTCCGATGCAATCCCTGGAGTCGCGGCGGATATGATCCTCCCTGACCGCATGTGGGGCGTACATGCCGTCTTCATGTTTTTCTGATTTTGAAAATCCGCGACTTCGGCGTGTCGATTCTTCCTCTTCCGCGAAAATCGGGCGACTCGGTGCGAAATTTTGCCGAAACCCTCCCTTTTCGACCGCAAGACGTGTGCCAACGTCCGGGTTTTGGCCCAGATTGACTTTGCCATCGTCCCGGTGCTCACCAAAAGAGCCCGTATCCCGCGGAGAAATGATGGGCGCTGAAATCCCCGGCCCATTCGGCGTCGTACCGGCAAAACAACAGGTATTTCGGGCCGACGTTGACGGTGATCCCGGCCCCGAGTTGCATTAAATCGGGGACCGTCAGGGCGCCGATGACGGAAAATTCTTCGTAGGCCCATTCGCCCGACGCCGGATCGTATTCCCAGCCCGTCCCTTGGGAACGGATGGCGCCTTCGCTGGAATCGTGAACCCAGGCGCAACGCAGGGCGGGCGTAATCAAGCATTCGCCGCGAAAATAAAAATCGTATTCCAGTTCCAGGGCGAAGGTGTGCAGGAACCCGTCGTTGTTACGTTTGGCAAACGTCCGGTTGTCGTTGCCGAGCCCCCGTTCCCGATAGGATTTGTCACGGGTATGGACGTAGTTGAACGTGTAGGAGGGAATGATCCAGAAATCGCCGAACCGGACTCGTTTGGCGATTTCCAATGCCGCGAAAAGAGAGTCCTGTCGCCGGTTCCCCAAGCCGATGTAATTGATCGCCCAATGCCCCGTATCGGCCGTATCCAGTCGTTCGGCGTTGTAATCGCCGTACCCGTAACCGATCATCGATTTGACCGACCAATAATCGGCGAACCAGGCGCTGTGGACCGAGAGCATCATGAGACTTCCCTTGGCCCGGCTGAAACCGTCGTTGAGTGTCAGGTCCGGCTGAAACAGGCCCATGTTCGCGCCGAGGACGAAGTCGGTCAGCACCTGCATTTCGCCGCCGAAGCTGCTGCCCAGGGTTGTCGCGGAATAACCGTGGATCCCGTCCCTGTCGGACATGTCCGCGACATCGCCGTTGACCTCGTTCCAGACGTTGTAGGACCTGCGTTCGGGCGTCCCGGGATTATGGAAGGTGAACTCTTCAAGCCGTTTGAAAATGGCCGTGTTGTTCAGGAGAATGTTCCGCCGCGTCGTCGCCGGAAGCGTCGCGTCGATCATCGACGTCATCTGTCCCCAAAGCGGGTCGCCGGAAAAAACGACGAACAGCAACAACACAGGGAGCACCGCTTTGATACCGAAGCCGGTTGAGTCGGCGATCGACACCGCCCGGTCAATCCGCCTGTTCACCCGCCTGTTCCCTTTCCGAAACCAGGTTCCCGAATCGTCGGTTTCGGGAAATGGGAACGGCCTCCGGTACAACATCGATCCGATTGTCGTCGCATTTTTCTTTCGCATGGAGGATCCGCCGAAAAGGGAGAATTTTCAGCGGATTGTGCGAAAAAACGGCAATCCTGTCAAGAGAAACTCACGGATCTGTGAAAAAATTCCGAACGTAGCGGCGACGGAGGCAGCCGCGCCGTATTTAGACCGAAGCCGGTTAAGTTTTCTGGTCAAACCGCCTGTTTACCTTCGGCAGTGTCGTTTCCGGTGGGCAGGCTCCCGAATCGCCGACTTCGGGAAATTTCAATGGCTTCCAGTATATACCGATCCGTGAATCAATCAATCACCCGGAATTGCAGCACCGTATCCCATTCGTTCCGTTCCTCGCCGCGCCGGAACGCGACCGGAATGGTCCGGTCGATCAGCATGAAAGCGCGAAAACGACGCACTTCGGTTTCTCCATCGGCGCCCCGTTCCCGACCGAGAACGTAACCGTCCGGGAAAACCGCGTTGAAAATGTCATTGCTCGAAATATGGGAATGAGCGTCGGAACCGTACTTGCTTCGATAATCGGTATAATTATTAAAGTGCTCGGCTTCGAAAAATCCGACGGTCATCCAGACGGCAAAGACGTTGGAGCGGTTCGTGGTCACGTCGGAAAGTCGGCTCATCGAATCGAACATGTTCCGCGTGTTAAACGCCTGCGCGGCGGTTGCCGACGACGACGTGTAGGCGAACAGGGGCACGCGATCCGGGGAAACTCCCGCGGAGTTGGAACGCACCAACGCTGTCTCGGCCGGATCGACAAGCATCCCGGTCGGACCCCCGGCCGCGACCGGATCGGGAACCATCGCGGCCGCCGAGGGACTACGGAACACTCCGGTGAACGTCGTCGGTACGTCCGTCACCGTTTTCGATTTTTCGCGTGCCGTTTCGAAATCGGCGAACGTGGAGGGAACGGTGCCGTCGCCGACCATGGCGTTCCAGGCCGTTTCCGGCATCGTGTTCAAATTGATCTTGCCCGGTTCGCGGTACGTCGAAACAACGGCGACGGTATCGTTTCCGTTTTTCGATTCTTCCAGCGTTCCGGCGAACTTGGAGGGAACGGAGACGAAATCGAGGAATCCCGCCAGATTCAACGACCGGTGCGAACCGTCGAAACGTGCCCCGTGGAAAAAGTTGAGCAAATGCGGCGTCGCGGTGTTCACGCCAAGCGAGCCGGGCTCGTTGGCGGCATTGAAGTAAGGATTGCCCATGGCGCTCGGGGTACTCAGGTATTCGAGCCCGAACCGGCCCGGGGCCGAGGCGGGAACCTGGAGGATGCCGTAGGTGTTTGCAAACGGTGCGTCGTTCCACGGAAAGACACGCGACGGGGCGGGCTCATAGGTGACGGCGGTCGTTCCGCTTATCATGCACGGCGAACCGATATAGACGTCGTATTGCCGGATATCCGTGGTGGGCGAATCGGCGAATCGGCGCAGCGGGTGTCCGCTCATGGTCGGGTCCGTCATTTTGCCCGGGGCGAAGCGGGGTAGCGGATAAATATCCGGTGAGCCGAAATTGACCGGCGTCGGCGAATGGTTGAGAAAACCGAACGTGCAGGTGTAGCCGTGATCGATCCCGTGCGTGACGACCGGCTGATATGCGGCTTGGTTGTTCGTCGAAAGCAGGTCGTTGAAAGGGGGTTCCAGGTTCGGGCGGTTCCGCCACGTTTCCGGGAGCGATTGGGTTCCCTTCCGGGTCCAGATATTGGCGAACCCGGGCAGGTTGACATCCCGGACCGGGATTTGCCGCGACGCGAAAACGACTTCGTTCGGGGCGTCGTGAACCAGGTTCGGATCCGTCGTGTCGGGCGATTTCGCTTGTTCGCCGCTGTAGACGACCAGGTCGATCATCGTCCAGTCGATCGTGATATAGGGATTCAACAACGGATCGTAATCGCGGTGCGGATCGGCCAAACGCTGCAAAAAGAGCGGCTTGTACGATGGAATCGCGCCCGTACCGTAGAGGCCGTCTTTGAAGATCGCGCTTTGCATCGTCGGGTTCAGGTCGTAGGGCTGATCCTTGGGGGCGGCGACCGCCAGACTGTCATAATAAGAAGGCACGGAATTGTCGGGCCCGGAAATGTTGACGCCGACGGACACGCCCGCGGCAGTCGCGGCGGCGACCATCACCCGCGGCGTCTGATAAGGATTGTAGCTGCTCATGTCCGGATCCGAAGCGGTTCCGTTCAACGTGTAATAATCGTCTTCCGAAGAGGAAGCGGGACTTACCGCCACGTTGGCCCGGCGGACTTTCAGCCCGTTCAGGTCGATCGTTTGGATCGGATGCCCGCCGACGCCCGGGTTGCCGGCGGCATCGGTCCATTCGGGAGGTTGATTGAAGCCGGTGCTTTCCCGTCGCGAAGAAAGACGCGTCACCATTCGGGGAGCGATCACCAAATACTCGTTGGGGAAAAGCCGGACGTTCGCCCCGGTGGCCGCGTCGGGGCCGGCATTCCAATAGGACATTTTTTCCATCGAATCGGCGGCGTCCACGGCGCCGGTTTTTTCGTGGAACCAGATGATCCGGTCGATATCGACATCGCCGTAAGTGGAATTCGTAAAACCGGCTCCGAGAACATGATCGCGCGACGTCATCGGGTCACCGGTCGGCATCTGTTTCGGCTGGAAGGAAAACGAGTACGGCTGTCCGTCGGGATTGTGGTTCGGCGCCGCCGTCGGATTCGCCGTTAAAGACCGATAGGCGATGTTGTTCTTGTTCGCACTGCCGGCGTCCCCGAAACGATCCCAACCGTTTTGTCCGCCGCTCGCGGGGCTGTCCGTCGTCGCCGCGCCGACGACCAGGCGGTAA
>QMCD01003114.1_pt1 | contig 16124 bp, 13 predicted proteins | sample 1821841 | NCBI WGS metagenome assembly QMCD01 (sample SAMN01991225, study PRJNA193472) | Termite gut metagenome, whole genome shotgun sequencing project. | isolation source: worker | host: Macrotermes natalensis | reverse complement strand
GCTATTTCGGCAGCAGTTGCTTTCTGTACCGATGAGCCGATACTGCGGTGAGTACGTTTCAAACCGAACTCGGTAATCACCACTTCGTCCAACATATTATCTTCTTTAAGGACTACATTGATTTGTGTTTTTGTTGCTTTTATTGATTCGGGCTTAAAGCCTACGTAAGAAAAATTAAGAGTAACTCCCTGGGTTACGGTTATTGTGTAGTTTCCGTCTACATCAGTAGTAACGCCTTGAGTTGTCCCTTGAATTTGAATGTTTGCACCAATGAGAGGCTCGTCTGTAGAATCAGTGACTCTACCTTTTACAGTAATTTTGTTCTGTTGTTGTGTAACTTCAACCGCCGAAAGGTTGGTACCCTCTTCATTGCCGGGATTTGCTTTCATGCCGGCAGAAAGTAACGCCAGCATCACAAATAAGCTGGTTGAAAATTTGCTAAAATTCATAGATGTTTCATGTTTTAATTGAAAAAAATGTTTGTGAAATTTAAATGGGATGTTTGTTTTAAACAAATACATTCCCGGCGTTAGTAAACGCTTGTATCTCAAATAGTTTTCTTGTCGTGTTCCATAAGCTAAAATAATTAGTAGTTCTACAAAGGGTGTTTTATCGATGCAAATGTAGCACTATTAATAGAATATACTAATTAATTATACCAAAAAAGTGTAAACGATATATAATTATAATGCTTTTTATCTCTTTCGGCTACTTAACATAAAAATAGTTATTCCGCAATTACGACTGACTTTGGTTTATTTTCGGGTGAGAAAATTAAGCGGTGATTTATCATTGTTTTATACTTTATGCACGTAGTGTTGTTGTCGGCGGACTTGCTTTGGATGTATGTAACACGCTGATATTTAGTGTGTTATACCGGATATATATGGTGTTCGGACGGGATATATCCCGTCCGCGGACCGCATATATATGGTCCGAGCACCGCATATATCCCGTCCAAGCACCGGATATATGCGGTCCGAGCACCGGATATATCCGGTCCGAACACAATATAAATGCGCTGAAAATACTTAGCCTGCATTATTCATAAGTGTCTCGTCATAAATGAGAATTTATGCTTGAACACAGAGTCACAGACACACAGAGTTTTATCTTTCTTTTAAGAAAAGAACCTGAATAAGAGTACACAGAGAGAGAGCGACTACGTCGCAGAGAAAAAACTCTGTGCCTCAGTGTCTCTGTGTTCTATAAAAAAGAAAAGAACTCTGTGCTTCTCTGTTCAAGGCAGTGCTAAAGAGAACTCTGTGCCTCAGTGTCTCTGTGTTTGAATCACCGCTAAATTATTATTTAAGAAAAAAATCCGCGTTCGTCCGTTTAATCCGTGTCGTCCGCGTATCCATTCTTCGCTAAATTATCATTTATAGTAAACGAAGTACTTACACTATGAATAATATAGGATAAACTAACTTGTTGGCTGATAACTCCTTTAACTCCTCTCACTCCTGAAGCATGAATAATTCAGGTTAAAGCTGCCCGTTTTCCACTAACAATATAACCCGTTCCACCAATGCATCTTCTCCGGTGGGATTATATTCTTTCTTGAGGCTGGCGCCGAATAAGGAAGCGAAAGTTTGGTAGAAACCTGCCTTGAATGGCCCCATGAATGCTTTCACCAGCTCATAAGAAGTCTGGTTACTTTGGCGGTCTACTAACTTTATTAATAACTTCCCCTGTGAAAAGGAGAGTTTCTTCATGCGGGGAGTATATTGCTGTTTCAACCCTTTCTCTACGAGTTTGATGTGCTTTTGGCGTTCCTTTTCGGTAGGAAGCGTTTGCATGTACTCGTAAGTTTCGATAATTGCACGGTTGATTTCTTTAGAGATGGGAAGCACTTTCTTTACGTTATACACCAATCTGTTGTATTCGTTTTGCTGTTTCTTGTTCTTGAATATCAGAGGCTTAAAAATGTAAACGGTCGGAGTTTGTACGCATGGAATGGTATCTCCCTGGTAAACGCACATAGGAACTAAGTATCCTCTTATTTGAGAGTTTGTCTCTTGCGCCCGGCAAAGAAGCGTACCCAATAGAAGGAATATAGTAATGAGTGGTATTTTAAGCCATGCGTTCATGTCACAAAATTAACTGTTTATCTTTATATTTTGCTTGATTACCACTCTTTTCCTTGTTGTGTTAACTTATTTATGGTAATTTCGTGCCCTATTAAACTTATTTACACGGATGAAATTGCTTAAATGGAGAGTTTTCCTGGGTGTACTGTTCATGTCTCCTGTACTTGAAGCTCAAAACACGGTTGTTTCCCTTTGGGAAGAAAACATAGAGCAACTCTCCATGGACGAAGAAGAAAGAAACTGGGAAGATGAACTTGAGGAACTTTCAAACCGCCTGCAGGAACCTGTCAATATCAATGCTGTTACCAAACAGGAGTTGGAACAATTTCCTTTTCTGACGGACATTCAGATTGAGAATATCCTGGCTTATATCTATATTCATGGAGAGATGCAGACCGTATATGAATTGCAGTTGGTGGAGGAGATGGACAAGCATACCATCGACTTGCTGCTTCCTTTTGTTTGCGTTCGTCCTTTGGCGGGAAAGGAAGGTTATCCGCGGCTGAAGGCTCTGTTGAAATATGGTAAGCAGGAAGTATTGTCTCGCCTTGATATACCTTTTTATACGCGTGAGGGATACCGGAAAAGTTATTTAGGGCCTTCGTCGTATCATTCTGTGAAGTATGGATATCGTTATGGAGACTATCTGCAAATGGGAGTTACTGCCGAAAAAGATGCCGGAGAGCCTTTCTTCGCTTTACACAACGCGAAGGGATATGATCATTATTCCGCTTATTTCATTCTTCGCAACCTGGGGCGGCTGAAAACTTTGGCGCTGGGAAACTACCGGTTGAGTTTCGGTCAGGGACTGGTGATGAGTACTGATTTCCGGTTGGGAAAGACTTATTCTCTTTCAACGGTCGACAGTCGTGCGGGCGGTATCCGGAAACATAGTTCTACGGATGAATACAATTATTTCCGGGGAGCGGCGGCAACGGTGGAGGTTATTCCCGCGCTTCATATATCCGGTTTTTACTCGCATCGTTCTATGGATGGGGTGACGGAAGGGGATGAAATCACGTCTATTGATAAGGCTGGATTGCATCGTACGGTGAAAGAAGCGGATAAAGTGAATGCTTTCTCCATGCAGTTAATGGGTGGGAATATTAATTACGACAGGAACAATCTGAAAGTAGGGCTGACGGGAGTTTACTACTTCTTCAACCATCCTTACCGTCCGGAATTAAGGACATACGCCAAATACAATCTGCAAGGGAATCACTTCTATAATGCGGGTATTGATTATAAATATCGCCTGAACCGCTTTACCTTGACGGGCGAAGCGGCTATGGGAAAGAAGGGGTATGCGTTGCTGAACCGGTTGAAATATAATGTATCGGCCGGGTATCAACTGTTGCTTGTTCACAGGTATTATTCGCATGATTACTGGGCGATGTATGGCAGTTCTTTCGGTGAGAGTAGTACACCGCAGAATGAAAACGGTTGGTATCTGGCGGCTGAGGCGGCGCCTTTCAAGCATTGGAGGTTCTTTGCTTCAGTGGATTTGTTCTCTTTTCCGTGGTGGAAATACCGCATCAGTAAGCCGTCGCAAGGTGTGGATGGCATGTTCCAGTCCTTGTATTCTCCGAAGCGGAATTTATCCATGTATATCAATTACCGTTATAAGCGGAAGGAAAGGGATGTGACGGGTACGGGCGGCGGGGTTATTCTTCCTGTTTATCATCATCGTTTGCGGTATCGGTTTACTTACTCGCCGGATAATATGCAGTTGCGAACTACGGTGGATTATAATCATTTTCACTCTCGCGGGCTGAAAGGAAGTCAGGGGTATCAGTTTACACAGTCTTGTTCGTATCTTTTCTCTTTTCCGTTGAAGGTATCTGTGCAGGGGAGTTATTTTCATACGGACGATTATGATTCGCGTGTATATGCTTCTGAAAAGGGGTTGCTTTATAGTTTTTATACGCCTTCGTTTTACGGGCGTGGGTTTCGCTTTTCGGCTTTTGCGCGGTATGATGTAAGCAAAGACTTGATGTTTCTTGTTAAAATCGGGCAGACTATTTATCAGGATCGTGAGGTTATCGGTTCGGGCAATGACTTGATACGGGGAAATAAGAAGGCGGACTTGCAGTTGCAGCTTCGGTTGAGGATGTAGCTTGTGCGGAGCTTTGCAATTATGAATTTTGAATGGGTAGGGGGACGAATGCGGAGTAGGGGGGTGAATGCGGAGTAGGGGGGTGAATGCGGAGTAGGGGGATGAATGCGGAGTAGGGGGGGATGAATGCGGAGTATCTCTATTCTCCTCCTCCCGGGAGGAGGAGTACCCCGCAAGGGGGGAGGTGGTAGGTAAAATAAATACCTATTAATCATAACTCTAAGGAACTCTTTTTGCCTACCACCTCCCCCTACGGGTACTCCTCCTCCCAGGAGGAGGAGAATAGAGATAGTCCCATTAATCATTAATTACTAATCATTAATTACCAATCATTAATCACTAATCATTAATCATTAATCACTAATCATTAATCACTAATCATTAATCACTAATCACTAATCACTAATCACCGCTCCGCTCCGCTACAAACGAATTATAATATCTAACTTTCCGGATTCAGCATAGATTTAGTGCGCCTCCAACCAATTCTTTCCCCACCCGCAATCCGCTCGCAGAGGTACATGCATACGATACGCACGCTCCATTTCTTCGATTACAATTTGTTGCACAAACTCTTTTTCAGCCTCCGGAACACTGAAATTCAACTCGTCATGAACCTGCAAAATCATCTTTGCTTTCAATTTATAATCCTGGAAACGGTTATAGATGCCCGCCATAGCCACTTTTATGATATCGGCAGCGCTTCCCTGAATAGGAGCATTGATTGCATTGCGTTCAGCATACCCGCGTACGGTTGCGTTCCGTGAATTAATGTCGGGCAAGAATCGCTTGCGGTTGAAGATAGTTTCCACATACCCTTGTTCACGAGCCACCCGGATGCTCTCATCCATATAAGCGCGTACCTGCGGGTAAGTTTCAAAGTAACCGTCAATCAGTTCTTTGGCTTCCTTGCGGTCTACATTCATACGCTCTGCCAATCCGAAGATAGAAATACCGTATATAATACCGAAGTTGGCGGTTTTGGCTTTGCGGCGCATTTCAGGTGTGACGTCCTTGATATCTACTTTATAAATCTTAGCAGCAGTAGCGGCGTGAATGTCATGACCGCTGAGGAAAGCATCAATCATGTTTTTATCCCTGCTTAAGTGAGCCATAATGCGCAGTTCGATTTGCGAATAGTCGGCAGAGAAGAATTCACATCCGTCGTCGGGGATAAATGCTTTGCGGATTTCTTTTCCGTCCTCGTCGCGGATAGGAATGTTTTGCAGGTTAGGGTTGCTGGAGCTGAGGCGCCCGGTAGCCGTAACTGCTTGATTAAAAGAGGTATGGATGCGCCCCGTATGGGGGTTAATGAGCAAAGGAAGAGCATCGACATACGTACCGAGCAACTTCTTCAATCCGCGGTGCTCGAGGATTTTCCCGATGATTTTATGTCTGTTGCGCAGGCTTTCCAATATTTCTTCAGAAGTAACGTACTGTCCTGTCTTCGTCTTCTTGGGCTTGTCTATAATCCTCAGCTTGTCAAACAGCACTTCACCGACTTGTTTCGGAGAACCAATGTTGAATGTTTCACCTGCCAGTTGATAGATTTCTTCTTCAATCTCCTGCAGGCGGGTAGTGAAGAGTCCGGACGATTGTTTCAGTGCGCTGGTGTCGAGACGTACTCCGTTTCTTTCCATGTTGACAAGTACGCGCACAAGCGGCATCTCTATTTTATAGAACAAGTGTTCCACTCCCTGGCTCTTTAGTTCTTTCTCGAGAATGTTTTTTAACTTTAAGGTTATGTCGGCATCCTCACAAGCGTAGAGGTAGACATCTTGCGGGGAAAGGTCGCCCATGTTTTTCTGGTTCTTTCCTTTCGGGCCAATCAGTTGGTCGATGTGAATGGTTTGGTAGTGCAAGTAGATTTCTGCCAGGTAGTCCATGTTGTGGCGAAGTTCGGGTTGCAAAACATAATGTGCGAGCATGGTATCAAAAAGTTCGCCTTCCACTTCTATCCCGTAATTTTGAAGAACGAGTATATCGTACTTTATGTTTTGCCCCACCTTTACCGAATTTCTGTTTTCGTAGAGAGGGCGGAACTCATTCACTATTTTTAAGGCTTTGTCTCGTTCCGCCGGAACGGGAACATAGTAAGCGTGATTTTCGGCGTCGCTGAAGCTCATTCCTACTAATTGGGCTTCGATTGCATCGGCTGAGGTAGTTTCCGTATCTATTGAGAGAATTTCCGCTGTAAGCAACTTTTGAATTATTTGCCTCCTTTCATCCTCTGTATCAATGAGTTGGTAGTCAACATGAGCGGTTTCTAAGTGCGCGAGATTTGATTTTTTCTGTTCTTCCGTATCATTGGGCGCAAATTCTGCAAGCAAATCGCCTTGAGCCGGGGCATTATTTGGAGCGAAGAGCGGATCTGCCGAAAAAAGATCGGGAGTGCCGGACGAAGGGAAGAGGGTACCGGGCGAAGAAGAGGGAGCGCCGGACAGAGAATAAGGAGCGCCGCCGGACGAAGAGGGTAGGGGACTGTTCTTTTTGAGTACCCGGTCAATGAGTGTGCGGAATTCCAATTCTTCGAAGAGCTTCCGGAGTTCTTCTTCATTAGGTTCTTCACGAACGAGCGATGCCATGTCGAGTTTGATGGGAACATCCGTTTTAATGGTTGCGAGGAATTTAGAGAAAATAATCATCTCGCGATTGCTTTCGATTTTGGTCTTCAGTGCACCTTTCAGTTGGTCGGTATGTTCCAGGAGATTTTCGACGCTTTCAAATTCGCTTATTAACTTTTGCGCTGTTTTCTCTCCAACGCCCGGACAGCCGGGGATATTGTCGGATGAGTCGCCCATCAGTCCTAACATGTCGATGACTTGTTTCGTTGTGCGGATATCGAATTTGGCTTTTACTTCTTCTATGCCCATGACTTCAAAACCACCGGTATGCCTTGGGCGGTACATGAATACATTTTCAGAAACCAACTGGCCGTAATCTTTGTCGGGAGTCATCATGTAGGTAGTGATACCTTGTTGTCCGGCTTCGGTGGCGAGTGTGCCGATGACATCGTCCGCTTCGTAGCCCGGCACTTCCAGGATAGGGATGCGGTAGGCGCGGATGATATCTTTTATGACAGGTACTGAGAACCGGATAGCTTCCGGCGTTTCTTCACGTTGCGCCTTGTACTGTTGGTAAGCTTCGTGGCGAAACGTGGGGCCTGTCGGGTCAAAGGCAACTCCCAAGTGCGTGGGGTTTTCTTTTTTGAGTACTTCTTCAAGGGTGTTTACAAAGCCCAGGATGGCAGAAGTATTGAATCCTTTAGAGTTAATCCGCGGGTTTTTAATGAATGCGTAATAAGCGCGGTATATCAATGCGTAGGCATCGAGAAGAAACAGTTTATTATCCGGTTTCATATATTTGTCCTTTTTTACATGGTAAAAGTACAAAAAAATACTGTATTAACTGTTTTATTACTACTTTTGTGGCAAAATAGCGATGCATGGATAACTTGTTACTCATAAAATCTCCGATTTCAGCGGAATTGGAAAGCTTCAAGCAGTTGTTTGATAGTTCACTTTCCGGTTCTAACTTTTTGTTGAATGAAGTAATTGCTCACATTCGGCAGAAGAACGGGAAGATGATGCGTCCGGTTTTATTGTTGCTCATGGCGAAATTGTATGGTCAGGTCTGTTCTGAAACGCTTCATGCTGCGGCTTCGCTTGAACTGTTGCATACTGCGAGCCTGGTTCACGATGATGTGGTGGATGAAAGTACGGAGCGTCGCGGGCAATTATCCGTGAATGCTATCTATAATAATAAGGTAGCGGTGCTGGTGGGCGATTATTTATTGGCGACTTCGCTTGTGCAGGTAAGCAGGACACATAACTACGCTATTATTGACCTTGTTTCCCAGTTAGGTCAGAGTCTTTCGGAGGGAGAACTGCTGCAACTCTCCAATGTAAGCGACCTCCAATTTTCCGAAGAAGTATATTTTGATGTAATCTGTAAGAAGACGGCTGCGCTTTTTGCGGCTTGTACCAAAGCCGGTGTTCTTTCGATAGGGGCGGATGATGAGCAGGCGGAGTTTGCACGTCAATTCGGTGAATATATCGGTCTTTGTTTCCAGATTAAGGACGATATATTCGACTATTTCGATAGTAAGCGGATTGGCAAGCCGACCGGAAATGACATGTTGGAAGGTAAACTAACCCTTCCGGTGCTTTATGCCCTGAATGTAACCCGGGACGAGGTTGCGAAAGGAATAGCTGTCAAAGTGAAGAATGGCGTTGCTACCACCGGTGAAATTACCCAATTAATCGAGTTTGCTAAGCAACAGGGAGGCATTGAATATGCGGTACAGGCGATGCTCGGGTATAAGGAAAAGGCGCTTTCTTTACTGGTTGCTCTGCCCGATTCGGAGGTAAAAGCTGCACTTATCGCTTATCTTGATTATGTAGTAGACCGGGACAAATGATTTATCATTTATTCTTCTGAAACTTTTATGATGATTACTATTATTCTTAAGTAGCTGTTCATAATTAGTTTATACTATGAATAATAATATAGCGAAACGGAATCTCAATCCGGTTGCTGCGCAATACAAGCAATTCTTTAGACGCGGATTTGCTGCGCTACGTTATCCCACCCGGAAGATAAAAAGAGATCCGCGTCATCCGCGTTATCCGCGTCTAAAAAATGATAGTATAAACTAATTATGAACAGCTACTTATATGTAAAGCCCTCTTTCTGCTTATAGCGGCGCATCCCATATTGCGTGTGCTTCGTATGACTCACTATATTTATACGAAGAAAGAAAACTATGGAACTGTATTGGGCTGTTCCGGTATCTTTATTGGCTGTGGCTTTTTATGTTTGGATTGTGAGTCTTATGTTAGGTCTTAATTAGTAAATCTTTTCAACCCTTTTCGGTGCTAAACTACCTACTGGTAGTTGCCCAACTACTTAGTAGTAGTTAGTCAATTACTACGTAGTAGTTGGGCAATTACTACGTAGTAGTTAGCACACTACTACTAAGTAGTTTCAAATGGCATTTAAATCAGCTTGAAAAGAACCAATAACACCTATTTCTACCTGTTCTGTTAACGTATGCATCGGAAATTTCGGGGTGAATCGTTCTCTGGTTATTACCAGTAAAGTAAAAATCTTAGAAGAACTTAATCTCTTCCCCCTTGATATCCGAAAGCAAAAGGTTCGCCAGGCGGCTGGTACCTAAGCGAAACCACTGGTTGTCCAACCATTCTTCGCCGAGCACTTCTTTCACGATGGTATAATAAATGATGGCGTCGTTGACGGTATTGATACCTCCGGCGGGCTTGAATCCTACCTTGTTACCCGTCTTTTCGTAATACTCTTTGATAGCCTGGCACATCACGTATGCTGCTTCCGGAGTTGCGGCAGGTTGCTGTTTGCCGGTAGATGTTTTGATGAAATCCGCTCCCGAGTACATGGATAGGATAGAGGCTTTCATGATGTTGGAAGCCGTTTTCAAGGCACCTGTTTCCAGGATTGCTTTTAAATGGCGTTCCCTGCAGGCGCTTTTCAACTCTTGTATCTCTTCGCACATCTCTTCGTAATTCCCGCATAGGAACATTCCTACGGAGATAACGATGTCTATTTCGTCAGCCCCTTCCATTAATGCCATAGCGGTTTCTGCGATTTTTACCTCAATGTAAGTCTGGGAAGAAGGAAATCCGCCTGAAACGCAGGCTATCTTTACATCTTCAACTTCGAGGCTGCTCTTTACGACTTCCGCGAAACAAGGATAAACGCAGATAGCCGCTACATTCTCGATATCAGGAAATTCCGCATCGAACCGGTTTACTTTCTGCGTGAATTGCATCACGCTTTCATCATTGTCCGTGGTGTTCAGCGTGGTGAGGTCGATGCAGTGAAATAGGAGCTTTTTGACTTCTTCCGTGTGGTTGCCGGGTACTTTCTCTGCTATGAGTTTCGCTACTTTTGCGGCAATTTCCGCATCATCCAGTTGGGTGTTGTACTTTGCCAGTGTGGCGTAATACCTGTTCTGTTTGAATTCATTATTCTCCATGATTCTTCAATTTAGGATTATTGATATGACGGGTATTATCCCGTTTTGTTTTCTTTTCCAGACTGTGTGCAAATGCTTCCGTGAGGTTTACGCCTGTTTGGTTGGCAATACAGAGAAGCACCCAGAGGATATCCGCGATTTCTTCTTCAATATTGTCTTTTTCGCCTTCCTTAAAGGATTGGTCGCCGTATTTACGGGACATGACTCTTGCCAGTTCGCCTACTTCTTCGGTAAGGATGGCCATGTTGGTGAGTTCGCTGAAGTAGCGTACACCGTATTCTTTGATCCAGTTATCTACTTGATTCTGAGCTTCTTCTAACGTCATCATTCTTTGTTTTTTGTATCCATACAGATGGTAACGGGACCATCATTCAATAGTTCTACTTTCATGTCGGCGCCAAATTCGCCGGTGCCTATCTCTTTGCCTGATGCGATGCTCAGTTCTTTACAGAATTGTTCGTAGAGCGGGATAGAAACTTCCGGTTTGGCGGCTCGTATGTAAGAGGGGCGATTGCCTTTCCTGGTCGATGCGTGCAGGGTGAACTGGCTGATAACCAGTATCTCGCCGTTGATATCAAGGATTGATTTGTTCATTACTCCGTTCTCGTCATCGAAGATGCGCAGGTTGACAATCTTCTTGCAGAGCCAGTCGATGTCTTCCCGGCTGTCTGTTTCCTCTATCCCTACCAGTATCAGAAGTCCTTTTCCTATGGCGGATTTACAGGTTCCGTTGATTGTAACGGATGCGTGTCCGGTGCGTTGTATGACTGCTCTCATGCTCTTTCGGTTATCATAATTTTTATGTTTTTGGTGCAGGCTGTCCCAACATCGTGAGCGGAACAAGGAGGAACAGCGGGATGGGTAAATAGTTTCTTGATTTCATGGAACAAATGTACATAAAATCCTTTGTATTTTATGATGTTAGGCGAAGAATGCTTTTTATCCTGCATGAATAATGCAGGTTATGTGGTGTTGCACTGTGATTAATACGAGCGATTACTCATTGAAATGCTCTTTAATAATCTTAGCTTTAGCTTCTCCTATCACTGCGGAGAGTGCCCCTAAAGTGCTTTCCTTGATTCGTTTCACGCTCTTGAACTCTTTAAGGAGAACTGCTTTCGTTTTCTCTCCGATTCCCTTTATTTCATCCAGCTCGGAGCTAATCTGACGTTTGCTTCGCTTCTCCCGGTGGAAGGTGATGGCAAAGCGGTGTACCTCGTCTTGTATCTGCGTCAGTAAACGGAAGAGTGGGGTATTCTGCTTTAGTCCGATGGTCTGCGGAGGGAAACCGTAGAGTAGCTCTGACGTGCGGTGCTTTCCGTCTTTGGCAAGTCCGGCGATGGGGATGTTCAGGTTCAGTTCGTCCATAACTTCCTTTACGGCGCTCATTTGTCCTTTGCCGCCATCGGTGATAAGGAGGTCGGGTAGGGGTGAGCCTTCCTCAATGGCGCGTTGGTAGCGACGCCTGACGACTTCTTTCATAGAGGCGTAGTCATCGGCTCCTACCACCGTCTTTATGTTGTACTTCCGGTAGTCTTGCTTGGAAGGCTTGGCTTTCTTGAATACTACGCAGGCGGCCACGGCGTCTGAACCCTGGATGTTCGAGTTATCGAAGCATTCTATCTGCATGGGCAGGCGGTCTAAGTGCAGTTCGTCTTGTATTTCTTTCATCAGTCGCACGCTTCGTTGTTCGGGATTCAGCTTCTCCGCCTGCTTCATGCGGTCGGCTTTGTACTGTTTCACATTCAGGATGGAAAGCTCCAGCAGTTTCTTCTTGTCTCCCCGTTGGGGAATGGTAAAGACGACGTCTTTCAGCTCCATGTCTATCTCAAATGGCACGATGATTTCGCGCGAAAGGCTCTTGTAGCGTTCGCGCATTTCAATGATACCCAGTGAAAGGAGTTCTTCTTTTGTCTCGTCCAGCCGTTTCTTGTATTCGAAGGTGAACGCCTGGTTGATGACGCCGTTCGTGATGTGCAGGTAGTTGATGAAGGCGGACTTCTCGTCGCTGTCTTCTTCTATGGTAAACACATCAATGTTGTGCAGTACGCTGCTTACCACTTCCGATTTGGCACGGTAGTTTTCAATCAGCAAGTACTTCTCCTTGACTCTTTGTGCTTCTTCGAACTTCATCTCAGCAGCAAGCTCCTGCATGAGCCGGAAGAGCATACGTTCTATCTCCTGCGTGTTCCCCTTAAGAATCTCCTTAATCTGGCTGATGTTCTTCATATAATCATCTGCTGACTGTTTGCCGATGCAAGGGCCTGCGCAGTTCTTTATATGGTACTCCAGACAGACATTGAACTTTCCTGCCCGGATGTTCTCGGGCGAGAGGTTGAGGTTGCAGGTGCGCAACGGATACAGGTGCTTGATAAGTTCGAGCACTGCATTCATGGAAGGCACATGGCTGTAAGGCCCATAGTAAGAGGAACCGTTGCGTATAATTTTACGCGTTTTAAATACCCGTGGGAAGTATTCGTTCTGCACGCAGATGGAAGGATAGGTCTTGTCGTCCTTCAGGAGAACATTGTATCGCGGCTTGTACTTCTTGATGAGATTGTTCTCTAACAGTAGCGCATCTTCCTCGGTCTTAACAACGATATAGCGTATGTCTGCAATCTTGCTGACAAGTATCCTTGTCTTTCCCGGCTCGTGCTCTTTGTTGAAGTAGGAGGAGACTCTTCGTTTCAGGTTCTTGGCTTTGCCTACGTATATGATAACTCCTTCGGTATTTAGATATTGATAAATACCGGGGCTTTCGGGGAGGTTCAGTACAATCCCTCGTAGATATTCGCTGATGTTCAGTTCCGGGTTGTTTTCCATCTCTCTCTTAGTCTGTTCGGGGGGGAGGGGTTGGCTATAAAGAAAGCACGGACTGTATGTCTACATCCTTGCTGAACAACTCTCTGCCATGTAGTTCTTTTAGTTCAATAATGAAGTTCACGTAGACCTTCCGGGGGTTCATCTTCTGTACCAGCTTGCAGGCAGCTTCCATTGTTCCACCGGTGGCAAGCAGGTCATCGTGGAGTAGCACTACATCATTCTCGTTCAGGGCATCTTTGTGTATCTGGATGGTGTCTTTGCCGTACTCCTTGTCGTAGCTTTCTTCAATAGTTTCTGCCGGAAGCTTTCCCGGCTTGCGGATTGGAATGAAGCCTGCGCCCAGGCGGGTGGCAAGTATAGGCCCCATAATGAAACCTCTCGACTCAATGCCTACGACTTTGGTAATGCCTTTGTCTTTATACATTTCGTACATGACGTCCGAAAGCTCCTGTAGGCGGGCAGGGTCTTTGAACAATGTCGTTACGTCGTAGAACAGAATCCCTGGTATAGGGAAGTCGGGAACTGTGCGGATGCTTCTTGCAAGCGTTTCTTTATTCATAATCAGAGTTATTAATACGTTTATTGAGTTCTATTGTTTCACGTGGAACGTTCCACGTTATCTGCCCGAGAGTACCAGCAGAACGTTAATATCGCTTGGAGATACTCCCGGAATTCGGCTTGCTTGGGCAATGGTTTCCGGGTCTATCTTCACCAGCTTCTGCCTGGCTTCGGTGGAAAGGGACTGGATAGAGTTATAGTCGAACTTCCCTTTTATCTTGATGCTTTCCAGCCGCGCCAGCTTATCGGCAATGATTCGTTCGCGCCCGATGTATCCCTCGTACTTAATCAGTATCTCGGCGGCTTCAATGATTTCTTCTTTCCTTTCGGTCACTTTGTCAAGCTCCCGGCGGAAGGCGTCGACGTGCTCCGCCATGTTGTAGATGGTGACTTGCGGGCGGTTTATAAGCTCTACCAGTTTGCATCCTTGGCGGAGGGGAGTGGTGCCCAGCGTTTCCAATACAGGATTGATTAGCGCCGGTTTCATCGAGTAGTTGCGGGTGAAGCTTACGATACTGTTGATGGCCTCACGTTTTCGTTTCAGCAGCTCGTAGCGGTCGGCTTTGACAATTCCGAGCTTCCATGCCTTTTCGGTGAGGCGCATGTCGGCATCGTCCATACGTAGCAAGATACGGTATTCTGCACGCGAAGTAAACATGCGATAAGGTTCATCTACACCTTTTGTTACTAAGTCGTCGATTAATACGCCGATATATGCTTCGTCGCGGGCTAATGTAAACGGTTCGCCTCCGTGGCAATTGATATGCGCATTGATACCGGCAACGATTCCCTGCCCGGCAGCCTCTTCATATCCGGTGGTGCCGTTTACTTGTCCGGCAAAGAATAAATTCTCGATATTCTTCGATTCCAACGTGTGTTTTAGTTGCGTGGGGTCGAAGTAATCATATTCGATAGCATATCCGGGGCGGTAGATGACCAAGTCTTTGAAGGCGGGGATTTTCCGTAATGCTTCAATTTGAATCTCCATTGGGAGTGATGAGGAGAAACCGTTTAAGTAGAGTTCCTGTGTGGTTTCTCCTTCGGGTTCGAGGAAAAGCTGGTGCTGCTCTTTATCGGGAAAGGTTACTATTTTGGTTTCAATGCTGGGGCAGTAACGTGGGCCGATGCTTTGAATTTGTCCGTTGAAAAGGGGAGAATCCGGCAATCCTTCGCGCAGTACGCGGTGTGTTTCTTCGTTTGTGAAGCAAGTCCAGCATGGCAGTTGTTTCAGATGCCGCACGCTGGTATCCATGAATGAGAATTTATGGAAATCGTTTTCTCCGTCTTGCGTTTCCATCTCTTCATAGTGCACGCTTCGACCGTCAATGCGTACCGGAGTACCGGTCTTCATGCGCCCGTATTCGATGCCATGTTTTGCGATGGATTCGGTTAATTCATAAGATGCCGGTTCTGCCATACGTCCGCCGGCAAGTTGGGTGCGTCCTACGTGCATCAATCCGTTCAGGAAAGTTCCTGCGGTAAGTACAATACACTTTGCGCGGAATGTTACGTCGAGCAAGGTTGTTAACCCTATGATTTTACCGTCTTCAACGAGAATCTCACGTACCGTGTCCTGCCAAATATGTAAGTTGGGAATGTTCTCCAGTATTTCTCGCCAAGTCCAGATGAATTTGTTGCGGTCGCACTGCGCACGCGGACTCCACATGGCAGGGCCTTTTGAACGGTTCAGTATGCGAAACTGGATTGCAGTTTGGTCTGTTACCAATCCCATGTATCCGCCCAAGGCATCTATTTCGCGTACAATTTGCCCTTTGGCAATACCGCCAATGGCCGGATTACAACTCATCTGTCCTATCTTATTCATATCCATGGTGATAAGGCAGGTCTTTGAACCCAGGTTTGCTGCTGCTGCTGCTGCTTCACATCCGGCATGTCCGGCGCCAATCACAATAACATCGTATTTAAAATCCATTCATTCAATGTATTTGGAAACTGTGCAAAGTTACGAAAAAAACAAAGACTCCTTTTCTGCGTTTACAAACATAGTAACTTTTTTCTTTTTCTTATCACTGGTCGGTGTTTTCAGACTGTATTATTTATGCTTCAGGAATCTATCCTGAATAATTCATGCCTCAGGAGTTAGAGGAGTTAATGGAGTTATTAGCCAACAAGTTGGGGTAGTATCGGCTTTAACTACTTAACTACTAACGAAGTGATAACTACTTTAACTACAGTATGAATAATGCAGGCTATAATCAGGAGTAACTTGAGCCATACATGTCTTATATATGGTACTTACACCGCATATATGCGGTTCGTGGACGGGATATAGGCGGTTTGCGCACGGGATATAGGCGGTTCTCGCACGGGATATAGATGGTTCGCGCACCGCATATATCCCGTCCAAGAACCATATATATCCCGTTTAAGCACTGTATATCAGTGTGTTACAATTAAATCACCGCCAAAAAACAGAGTGAGGGTAACTTCTACCCTCACTCTACCCTCACGCTTACCCTCACCTATTCAAACGCCGATGAATAAGGGGATACAGGGAAAAAAG
>QMCD01003045.1_pt1 | contig 16128 bp, 12 predicted proteins | sample 1821841 | NCBI WGS metagenome assembly QMCD01 (sample SAMN01991225, study PRJNA193472) | Termite gut metagenome, whole genome shotgun sequencing project. | isolation source: worker | host: Macrotermes natalensis | reverse complement strand
TTGGCTGACGCTTCCCATTCGCACGGTCAGAGCTTGGTATTTGACTGGGGAGATGGGACTGCGACCGGACCGCAGGCGGGAAAAAAAGGCACGCACACTTACGCGGAGGCGGGATATTATCCGGTCACGTTGACCGTCACCAAGGACGGGGAATCCGTAACTGCCTATGCCGACGTCATGGTGGATGTTTCGCTTCAGCCTCGTGAGCCGTCGGCTCCGGTGTTGCCGGGATTTTACGAAATCGAAACGAATAGAAACGGTCGCGGCATAGCCCGCAGAAATGTGCCGTGGGTATATCGTTACACTTTAGCACAAGGAGTCTGCACCATGCCTGATACGCTTCAGTTGTTCTGTCCTATGAGCCAAAATGGCCGGGCTTTGCACAACGGCAGCGCGCTGCTGTTGGCCCGAATCACCCATTCCGATGGGCGGCCCATTCTGATTGAAGAAATCCACCAAGCGACATACACGATTTTCCGTCTGGACAATTCCGATCCGGCGGTGCGCAGTCCGGTTGTCGGCCATGCCGATGTGGCACTGGAGCTGAGCGGCATTGTGTCGAACGATTTCGTGGTGGACGAGAACTGGCCTTTTGATGAAATCGGATATAATTTTCATCATGTTTTGGATGACTCCGTCGATTCGCCGTTTCCTGTCGCCGGTCGTAACTACCTTGTCGCCTTCACGCTCGTGCCTCATCAAGGGCCGAAAATGCAAATTCAGTACAGAGTGCGTGTGGAGTGATCAATCTACTGCGTGCCGCCGTTGGAGACTCACATCCGGGCTACGGTTTCAATGCCCAGGAGTTCCAAGCCTTTTTCCAGCGTCCGGGCCGTCAAGTCACAAAGCAAAAGGCGGCTGGTGCGAACGTCGCCTTCCGCTTTCAGCACGGGGCACTGCTCAAAAAAGGTCGAATAGCGGTTCGCCAGTTCAAAAAGATGGGCTGTCAACAAGTTGGGGCGGTAATCACGCAGCGAAAGTTCGACGGCGTCGCCGAATTTCAGCAGTTCCAGAGCCAAAGCCCGTTCAGCCGGTGCGGTCAGCGCGAGTCTGCCCGCGCACTTGCGGATTTCTGAAACGTCAATCCCTCCTTTGGAAAAAATGCTGCGAACCCTTGCGACGGCGTATTGCATGTACGTGGCCGTATTGCCGTTCATGGCCAGCATTTTTTCATAACTGAACACGTAATCGCTCTCCCGGTTCTGCGACAAGTCCGCGTAGACAATGGCCCCGATGCCGATTTTTCGGGCGACCTCTTGCCGCTCCGATTCCGACAGGTCTGCTTTGTCGTTGGCCGTGACGATTTTGAGAGCATGGCTTTCCGCTTCGTCCAAAAGGCCGTTCAGCCCGACCGTGTCGCCGCTGCGAGTCTTGAAAGGCTTGCCGTCTTCGCCCAAGACCGTGCCGAATTTGACGTGCTTCAACTCCACATTCTCCACGCCCAGCCTTCGGACGGCCTTGAAAAGATGTTCAAAATGCAGCGACTGTCTGAAATCCGTCAGATAAATGATTTCCTGCGGTTTGAAATGCTCCATGCGGTAAAAGACGGTGGCCAAGTCCGTCGTGCCGTACAAAAAGGCACCGTCTTTTTTACGGATGAGCATGGGAACCTCATCCCCGTCGAAGAAGATGCCCACCGCCCCGTCGGTTTCCCTCGCAATGCCTTTATCAAGGCATTTTTGCACGACACCGGCCAGCATGGAATGATAAAAACTTTCGCCCAGCGTGTGATCAAACGTAACACGAAGTCGTTGGTAGACGGCGTCGATTTCGTCGGTCGAATGGGGCAACACCTCACGCCATATTTTCAGATTGTCCGCGTCGCCTTCATGCAATTTCGCCGTCTCCGCGAGGACGGCCGCCGCGATGTCGCTGCCCGGTTCATCGACTTTTTGCCGCACGAGCCGATAGACGCGGCTCAATTCTTCAACGGGATTCTTGTGGTATTCCTCGACATCAAGAAAGTTCCTGTAACCGTAAACAATCATGCCGAACTGCGTGCCCCAATCGCCCAAGTGATTGTCGCTGATGACGTTATGGCCGACAAATTTCAGCATCCGACAAAGCGCATTGCCGATGACGGTCGAACGCAAATGCCCTACGTGCATGGGCTTGGCGACATTCGGCCCGGAATAATCGACGACAATGGTTCTGCGATCACGTTCCGCGATTGTTTCCACGCCCAGACGATCCATGTCCGCTACTGCCGCTTTGAGCCGTTCCGCGAGAAACTCGGATTTCAGCCGCAGATTGATAAAACCAGGCCCCGCAATTTCCGGCGTTTCACAGATGTCATCCATTTTGAGCCGGGAAACAATTTCCGTGGCCACTTCACGCGGCGGTTTGCCCATTTTTCTCGCCAAAGGCATGGCCAAATTGGCCTGAAAGTCGCCGAATTTTCCCTCCGGTTTTTGCTGCTGAGACGGTCGGATGAGATCAAGGTAGTCCGCATCGTCTTCGACAAAAGTGGCGAGTGCGGCCGCGAATCGAGCTTTGAGAATGTTGAGAAGCATGAAAATAAATATAGAGTTGTTTCCTCACCGTCATTCCCGCATGGGACATGGCATCAGCCGGAAAGAAGGCGACTTGTCGCCGTATTGACGGAGTGCGGCATCGTCCACCGTCAGTACGCTTCGCTTCCTGCCGGCTGTTGCCTTGCCAGGAGCAACGGAAGGGAGGTTGTTGTGGGGGGACGGCTCCTTATTCTTCCGCGCCTTCCGTTTCCTCTTCAACGCCTTCAAACTCCGGGTTTTCGGCGGAGATGTAGCGGCATTCGCAAAGGCTTCGGAACCACGTTTCCTGCCGCTTGGCGAAATGCCGGGTATTCTGCTTGATTAAATCGACGGCTTCGCCAAAAGTTGTTTTTTTGTCAAGATAATCAAAGATTTCCCGGTATCCTAGAGCTTGCTTGGCCGTTTTGCCGAGCGGCACTTTGCGTTCCAAAAGCATTTTGGCCTCATCAAGCAGGCCTTCGTACATCATTTTGTCGACACGCTTATTGATTCGCGCATAGAGCGTTTCCCGCGGCATTTGGAGCACGTAGACTTGGCATTGCTCTGCTGGCGTGCCCGTGTCGAATTGCTTTTGATAATCGCTGATAGGCTTGCCCGTGATTTCAAACACTTCCAAAGCGCGGATGATACGGCGTGAATCGTTCGGATGCAGCCGCTCCGCTGTGACAGGGTCGACTGTTTTCAAAAGATCATGCAGCACTTCCGGCGGATTGCCCTCCATTTTTTTCTCAAGCTGGATGCGAAAATCCTTATCCGCCGTGGGGCCGTCAAAAAGTCCGCGGAGCATGGCCTTGAGGTACAGAGGGGTACCGCCCACAAAGAGCACTTTGTTGTTGCGCAACTGAATCTCATCGATTTTATCCCGCGCCGCCTGAACGTACTGGGAAATCGAATATTCTTCGCTTGGATCGACAATATCGATCAAGTGATGCGGAATGCCTTTGCGCTCTTCCGGCGTGACTTTCGCCGTGCCGACATCCATCTCCTTGTAAATGGCCATGGAGTCGAGTGAAATAATTTCCGCTCCAAGCCGTTGAGCCAGCGCGATGCCGATCCGGCTCTTGCCGGAGCCTGTCGGACCACTTAAATACCAGCAGGAAAGCGTCTGCTTCCTAAATCGCTCCAATTCCAGTTCGTCCATCGAAATTCCCAGTTTGACTACAGTACAGGAGGTTGTCGCCGTAAAGGCAAAATAAAATCGTCGCCATTGTATAATACAAATCTGCGGACGGAAAGACGGCAAGGTTTTTTTTGGAGAAAAGAAGAGTTTTTTGACAAAACCCAAACGAGCCTGGAACGCCGTGTCGACGAGATACAGGAAACGCGGTCGCCGGAGACGAACCACTTGAAATTTTATCACAAAACCGGTAGTATGTCGGGAACTGTTGGTTCGTTTTTCCCCCACATCCAAAAGAGTATCTAAGGAGCATTTGATGACACGCAAAACGACACGCCGTGATTTTCTGAAGGCAACGACCGTGGCCAGCGTTGGATATATGGCCTTGGCCGGGTTTACCCCAAAGGTGAGTGCCGCACCGAGCGAGCGAATCCGCTTTGCGGGCATTGGCATCGGCGGCAAGGGCGAGAGTGACATCAGGCACGCCGCGATGTTCGCCGATGTGGTGGCCATCTGCGATACGGACAAAAAAAGTCTGGCCAGAGCGCAGACGTTGTACCCGAAAGCCAAAGCGTACACCGATTTTCGAGAACTTTTTGAAAAAGAGGAGGCGAACATTGACGCCGCCACGATCAGTACCGCCGACCACATGCACGCCCCGATGGGACTCATGGCGATGCGGATGAAAAAACATGTTTACGTGCAAAAACCGCTTGCCCGGACGATGTACGAATGCCGTCTGATGAGCAAGGTGGCCAAGGAAACCGGCGTGTGTACCCAGATGGGCAATCAGCGAAGTGCGTCCGATAATTTGCGCCGTCAAGCCGCCGAAATCAAGGCGGGTGTGTACGGCGACATCAAGGAAATTCACGTCTGGACGAACCGTCCGATTTGGCCGCAAGGACCGGAAACGATTCGTACCATGAAGGCGTTTGAAGAAAAAGTTCGGCGCGAAAATCCAGAGAAAGCGGACGAGATGATTGCGGCCATGAAAAAAATGAACGACGAGCAGTTTGCCAACATCGATTGGAAACTCTGGCTCGGCGTTGCCAAGGAGCGTGAATACTTCCCCGGCGAAAAGGCAAAAGAGCGGGGACACAACATTTATCATCATTTCGGTTGGCGGGGCTGGTGGGATTTCGGCACCGGCGCGCTGGGCGACATCGCTTGCCATGAGCTTAATGCTTTCATGGCCGCCTTGGATTTGAGCAAGCCGGTTTCCGTGGTCGCCAAAACGTCGGGCCATGATTTCGACGTATTCCCAAGCAGTTCGGAAATCGTGTTTGAATATCCTGACACGCCCGAACGCAAGGGCTTCAAATTCGTCTGGTACGACGGCGGTTGGACGCCGGATCGTGAGATGCTGAGCGGTCATGGCTTCACATATCCAGAAAGAATGCCCGGCGGCGGCTCGGTCATTATCGGTTCCGAAGGAGTGCGAGGGGCGGGAAAGACCGTGAAAAAAGAAGGCGTCACCGTACCGGAGCCTCGCTTGGCTCCACGCTATCCCGGCTCCAACGGCAAACCTGCCGAAAAGCAAGATGACGATCCGCGCAACGTGTTCGAGCTGGTCACGGCCATCAAGGAGAATAAACCGGAACTGTGTTTCTCCAATTTCCCGAATCAGGCCGGCCCGCTGACCGAAGCGATGCTGCTCGGCAACTTGGCCGTGTGGACGGCTGCCAAGCCGAATGAGTGGGGCGAAAAAGTGATGTGGGATTCCGAGAACATGAACATCACGAATCTGGCCGACCTGAAAACGCCGCGAGTCGACGAGCTTATCAAGCCCATATATCCCGAAAATTATCGACTCGATTGATTCGCCTGACTCCTTGTTGACTCGACCGCTTGCGACCGGGCGATGTCATCAAGCAAACTGGCACGGTCTTTTTCCAGTCTTGCCATGTTGACGTGAAGCCTGCACAAAAGAGACCGGACGAGTTCCGCATGGTCGGTTTCCGTGCCCACGATTTCGATCATCGACGTGATTTGTCGGGATTCCAATTCCTCTTGGAATTCCCGCGGCACGTCGACCAGTCGGTTGTTGACATTGATTCCAATGCCGATGACGACATGTTTCGGCGTCGGCGATTCCAGCAAAATGCCGGAAATTTTTCTGCCGTCGACGTAGACATCGTTCGGCGGATGCAAGGCAACGACCTGCCGTTCCGGCCTTTTTTTCCGTGGTGTTTCCCGCAGTGCTTCCCGTAGCGTTTCAAGCACGGACAGGGCCGTGGCCTGTGACAGCAGCGGGAGTTCGTCGCGTGTCAACTTTAGAGCCGCGATGTCATAGCCCAGCGAGAGCATAAGCGCGCCCGCTCCGCTCCACCACGTTTTACCGCCCCGGCCACGCCCTGCGCTCTGCGTTCGCGCAACCACCAAACAAGGCAATTGCGGCAAAACGGGCAATCCAAGCAGTTCTTTCACACGATCATTCGTCGAGCTGATGGATTCATGGAACTCGAAGGTGCGAATCGGCGTACTTTCTGCCGGCTGTTCGCATGGGAATGACATCGGGGCACGTAACGTAAGCGAGTGAAAAAACGATCTTGACGGGGAATCCATTATATTGTATTTCTCGCTTGGAAATTTTTCAAGAACGACCGATCATGCCAGAACAGAACCACCCCGCAAAAATTACTGTGCTCCGCACAAAAAATGAACCGAGGGGCTTCCTGAACGCAGCAACGACAGCCCCAAGGAACGGCTCCGTCGGCATCGCCCTTTCGGTGGCGTGCTGCGTTTTTTGGTTTTACTGTTTGGCCTGCGGGTTCGTGTTAGCCCAAGCTCCGATACAGTACGGGTCACTCGGCGCAAACAGCCCGAATTATTATTTCACGGCCTCCACCGTGCCTCAACCGGTTGCGACCGCGCCGAGCCTGCCGAGTTCGCTGCCCACGCCGCCGGTTTGGCAACCACAGTGGCAGACACCGTTGCAGCCGCTTGACCCCTATGCCACGCCGAACCAATCATCGCTCTTTGGCAATGTTGGCCAGACCGTCAGCAGTGGCGGTTCCGGCGCAACCACGGCCGGCCAGGGCGGGGCTATTCCGGGAATTTTGACCGCTTTGTGCCGGAAACTTACGAGGCGATGCGGCGTTTTCGTGATTTGACTTCGTTCGAGTACACTTATTTGCCCGGCGGAAAAAAGGCCGACGGTTTCGGACTGGGCGAAATTGACATGAGTATGCAATTGGCGATTCCCTGCCGATTCATTCCGACGAACGGCGGCGGACAAGCCTTCTTTTTTATCGCGCCCGGCGGCGGTGTGGTTTGGTGGGATGGCCCCGTAGGACCGCCTCACATGTCCGCCAACGGTTTCAAGGCTTATATTGACGTTGGAGTGCAGCCTCAATTTACGGAAACTATCGGACTGAACGCATGGTTCCGCTTCGGCGTTTTTTCCGACTTTGAAGACGTCTCATCTGAAGCGTTGCGCAGCCAAGGCCGGATTGAGGGCGTGTTTACGCTTTCGCCGGAAGTGCAACTGTTTGCAGGAATCATTTATATGGATCGTGAGCGGGTCAAGATCATGCCGACCGGCGGAATCGTCTGGACGCCCCGCGATGATTTAGTCGTCAAACTCATTTTTCCGAATCCGAAAATTTCCAAGCGGCTCTGGACGGGCAGCCGTGCCGACTGGTGGGGGTATATCAATGCCGACTACGGCGGCGACTCTTGGGGCATCAAGGGCCTGGGCAAGACCGACTACAACGACATTCGCGTCGGCCTGGGCTTGGAATTTGAAACGATTTCCCGTGTCGGCGGCTATGTCGAGTTCGGCGGCAGCTTTGGCCGCGAATTGTACTCGAACCACCACAAATGGGCCAGTCCAAGCGATGTCCTGTATTTGAAGACCGGGTTTATTTTTTAGGAATGTCAGGAACAAAAGCCGGAAAGGAGGCGTACTCGCCGTATTGACGGAACGGGACGTTGGAACCGTCAGTACGCTGCGCTCCCTTCCGGCTGTTGTTCCCGCCTTGTATGCTACGCGGGGCGACGGCTTCCGAACAAGTTTGATACCATGAAACAAAAAATCCTCGATATCATCGCCATTGTGTTTGTACTTGCCGTGCTGGCGTGCTTGTTATGTCCTCTTGTCGTTTTCAGAACACCGCGAGGGCCGGGTCGACGATCCGTGTGTATGAATAACGAATCGCAGTTGGCCCTTGCCCTGCTCAATTACGACTCGGAGCATGGCCACCTTCCGCCGCCGTACACGGTCGACGAAAACGGCAAGCCGCTGCACAGTTGGCGCACACTTTTGCTGCCGTATTTGGAGTACAACGAGCTTTTTTCCAAAATCCGGTTCGACGAACCGTGGGACAGCCCGCATAACAGCCAGTTTCATTCGCTTCCCATGCCGATCTTTCAGTGTCCGAGTGTCAAAAATAATCAGGATCGGACGGTCACGCATTACGATGTCGTGGTCGGCGAGAACACGGCCTTTCCGCCTTTCGATCCCGAAACGAAAACGCTGCGCAAAATGATTGAATGGAAAAAACAAAATGACAAGGAGCCGGAAGTGGAGTAACCGACGATAGGAGGTTGCGCAACTTCCGGGTTGAATCATCAATGTAGCTTAGGATTGAAAAACATGCCTCGATTCACTGTCATTTTTTTGATAGCTTTTGCTTTTCAAAATACTGCCCAGGCCCAGGACACCGTCTACATCGTCGACGATCCGGTAAACGCCGCAGTAGCGGACTGGCAACCGTACCCCGGCCTTGGTACGAATGGCGGTACGGACTGCGTGCATCCCAGCGATTTCTATGGCAATGCCTACACCGGACTGCCACAGGCACGGTCCGCCGCAACGCTGAACAGCACCGCCTTCGACGGCCCCGTGACCGGGGCGGAAAATGCCAACGACTCCATTTTTTCGACACCCCGCAGCGGTGATCTGTATCTTTCCCGCGTGACGAACGGCAAACGCACCGGAGCGTTTCAAAAACTCAACGCAACCGCCCTCTGGGTCCCTGAAAGCGGCGGGCGCGACGGTCTTGGCATGACCCAACTCGATCTTGCCGCCACTTTTGCGTTGCCATTGCCCACGCCCAAGTCGCCTTTCATCATCACGCCAAGCTACGAGGCCACCTTTTTTCAGCCGAAAACCGCCGGAACCGTTTCGAGCAAAACCTTTCACACCACCGGAGCCGATTTTCGCTGGATGCTGTCCGTGATCGAGAATAAACTCACCGTCGATCTCGGAGCCTCCGTGCTCTACAGCGGCGATTACAAGATCAGAGGTGAAGAGGCCATGCGTTATCCTGCCCATCTGGCCGCGATTTGGAATGTGAACCCGCGAGTCAAATTCATCGTGGGCGTGGTTTATTTGGATAGAAATGACGACTACAACTGGCTGCCGATGGCCGGCGTGGTTTGGACGCCGCACGATGATGTCAGCGTCGAACTTGTGGCTCCGCGGCTGCGGATTGCCCGGCGCATTCGCTGGTTCGGTTCCGCGGCGGGCGAGGACAAATCCGACTGGCTTTACGGCGCGTTTGAACTGGCCGGCGGCTCCTGGGGCCATGAAATGCGCGGCGTGCCGGGCCACGTCGATTACCGCGATCTCCGGGCCGTGCTGGGCTACGAACGCCGCTGCGCTTCCGGCGTCACCATTGGCTTTGAAGTCGGTTACATGTTTGAACGTCGCGTCGAATTCGACCGCCTGAATTATCGTTTCGATCCGAGCGACAACGTATTTTTGCGGCTGAGAACGTCGTTTTGACTCGTTTGGCGAGTCGCAGAGGACAACTCTTTTACATTGTTAGACAATAACGTTTTTTATGAGAATCGACCACATCGATCTGTATCTTGTCCGCTTTCCGCTTGCCAAGCCCTATACGATGGCCGATGCCCCGCTCGTTCATTTCGATACGGCCTTGTTGCGTCTGCAAAGCGGCGGTCTTTCCGGCTGGGGAGAGGTGTTTCCCGGCAATGAACCCACGCTGACGGCAGCTTGGTCGTCTGCCGTCTTCGATTGTGTGCAACAAAGCCTCATTCCACGCTTGCTCGCCGATCCGAACGTTGATTCTTCCGAAAAACTGGGCGGTTTTTTTCAGGACATCAAGGGCAACCGTCATTCCAAAGCCTTGCTTGACCTTGCATGGTGGGACTTATTTGCCAAAATAAAAAATGAACCGTTACATGCCGTGCTTGCCGGAACGGGGCTTGGCGTCGAGAAGAATGGCGGGGAAAAGAAAGAGGACATTGAAATCGGCCTGACTTTTGACCGACACGAGTCGCCGAACGAATTTTTGGACGAAATCCACCGGGCCGTCGCCGACGGCTTCAAACGAATCACGCTCAAAATCCGTCCCGGCTGGGATTTGCAGGTGCTTGGGGCGGTGCGTCACGAATACCCGGAGCTGATGATTCAGTGCGACGTGGAAGGTTCGCTCGATCTCGATCAGCACGGCGAAACGATACAACGCTTTGACGATTTTCAGCCCTCGCTGTTGGAGCAGCCGCTTTCGATGCACGAATTTGTCGGTCACGCCATGTTACAGGATTCACTGCGAACGTCGATTTGTCTGGATGAATCGATCACCCTGCCGCATCAGGCGGACATTGCGCTCGATCTGCGCAGTGCCGGAACGTTTTGTCTCAAACCCGGCAAGGTCGGAGGCCTGTGTGATGCGCAAACCATTCACGACATGGCACTGGCCAGCGAGGTCGATTGCTATGTCGGGGCGGACATCATGACCTCGATAGGCTATCGTTTCGTGGCAGCCCTGGCCACGCTGCCCGGCGTGCGGCGTCCGACGGACTACGTGCGTTTTGACGAATATCTGACGGAAGACCCCGGCGTGATGCTGAAGCCCGTGCGAAAAGAAGAGCGGCTCGTTTTGGAGCTTTGGAACGAACCCGGCATCGGTTTTGAGCCGAATCTCGAATTGATCGAACGAAACGCGATCCGGCATTTTTCGCGCTGAAGCCGATACATCGCCGGCTCATTTTTGCGCCGTGATTTTCTGCGCTTCGAGCAAGTCCCGTTCCGCCTTTTCCTTGTCACCGATCATGTTGTAGGCCACCGCGCGGTTTTGGTAAGCGGCGGCGTAGCCCGGATGGAGCTTGATGGCCTGCGTGAAATTTTGCACCGCCTGCTTGAACTGCCCCTTGGTACGCAATACGATTCCGAGGTTCATGTACGCGCTGCTATGATTCGGGTCCAGCTCAATGGCTTTCTGGTAATCGGCCACGGCTTCGTCGATCTGGCCTGTTTTCGTGAAGAGCACGCCGCGGCAGCAGTAGGCCGACACGCTGCTCGGAACCCGCTTGATGACTTCGGTATACGCCTGAATGGCGTCTTCATTGTTGCCTAGTTTGCCATGCACGGCCCCGCGATTGAGCCATGCCTTCGTGTTGTTCGGCTGCATTTTCAGTGCCAAATTGAAATCCTCCAGTGCGCCGATTCGGTCTCCCAGCGACAGTTTGGCCTGTCCGCGGCTGATAAACGAGTCGACATTTTGCGGCGCGAGCCGAATCGCTTCCTCGTAGTCTTCCAGTGCTTTTTGCTGGCGTTTGAGCAACGCATAGACGGCTCCCCGACAGCAGTAGGCCTTGGCGTATTTCGGGTTCAATTCAATGGCACGCGAATAATCGGCCAAGGCTTTCTCCGAGTCGCCGATTTTGGAATAGACAAAGCCGCGATTCATGAACGCTTTATAATCCGACGGACTCAGCTCGACCACCATCGTGTACTCGGCCAGTGCTTCGTCATTCCGGCCTAAAATCTCCAGCACGTTACCTCGATTGCCGTGTGCGCGAAAATGTTTCGGCTCAATCGCAAGTGCCCGGTCATAGTCGGCCAGTGCAAGTTCCGGCTCTTTGCGAACGATATGAATCAAGCCGCGTGCGACAAAAGGATCGGCATCTTTCGGAGAGTATTCGATGGCCTGCGTGTAATCTTGATACGAGCGGTCCACGTCACCCATCGAAAAATACGCTGCGCCGCGATTGTAATATGCCTTGCCGTAGTCGGGTTTCAGCGCAATGGCCTGGGTAAATTCCGCGATGGCCTGCTCGTTTTGCGCTTTTTTCCGAAACACGCAGGCACGGTTGAAAAAGGCCGCCGCCTCTTTCGGGGCAAATTTGAGCACGGCATCATAGCTTTCCAATGCCTGATCGAAGCGGCCTTGGGCCTCAAGGGCATTGCCTCGACAGTAATACGCTTCCACATATTTCGGATTCGCCTTGATGGCTTGATTAAAAAACTCGATTGCCTGCTCATAGTCCTTTTTTTTCATGGACTCAAGACCGCGGCGGAGTATGTCTGATTCGTCGAACATAATAGTAGTGGCTAGTGACTAACGGCCAGTGACGAGTAACTGAGGAGATGAAAAATTTTGGCCCGTAGCGAAGGCCGGGAACAGCGCAATGGGCCGAGGAAGCCGCGGCCCGCGATCAAGGCGTCGAGAACCGCGAGGCAAAATTGATACGCGGATCAGAAAAGAGTAGACTCCTTTTCTTCCTTGCCACATCGGAAACTTCCCCTATAATATCCCGAAATAATCGCAAAAGTCAACCAAACGGATATGGCCTCCGTTCATGGCTTCGCTTTAAGCGACAATTTAGCCGGAATCAATCCCCCCGACCCCTGTAGCCAACCCCTTTCCAGTCAAGAGGTTATCAATTTGTATTGAGTCGTGTACGTGAACCGCTGCCAGATATACCCTGTCCGTTTCAGCAAAAATGCCCAATCTCGTCGTCTGTTTCAAGGAAGAACCCGTCGAAAAAAAGCACGTCGACCGTATTCAAGCGGCTTGGCCTGACGCCAGTATCATCAATGTCGGCCAGGCGGAGCTTCCCGCTGCGCTGATGGAGGCGGATTATTTCTGTGGTCATGCCAAAATTCCCGTCGATTGGAAAAAAATAGTCAAGCAAGGTCGGCTGCAATGGATTCAATCCTCGGCGGCAGGTATGGACTGGTGTTTAACGCCGCAGGTCGTTAAATCGAACATCACCATTACGACGGCTTCCGGTGTCTTGGCCGACCAAGTTGCGGAGCACACCCTTGCGCTGCTTTTGTCGTGGATGCGAAGTCTGCCGCTCTTTCTGGAAGAGCAACAGGCCTCGAACACGCCGGATTACAGAAAATTCATTCGCCGCCCGACTCGTGATCTGACCGGATCGACGGTAGGCATCGTCGGTTTTGGCGGAGTGGGTCGGCGTATCGCGGAAATGCTCGTGCCCTTTCAAACGACGATCCTGGCCACGGACTTGTATCCCACCGACCAACCGTCCTACGTCGCCGAATTGCTTCCAGCCGACCAAGTTGACGACCTGTTAGGCCGTTGCGATGTCGTGATTTTATGTTTGCCCCTGAATAATCAAACTCGCGGCTTTTTCAATACGGAACGTTTTCGACGCTGTCGTCCCGATGCGTTGCTGGCCAACATGGCTCGCGGCCCGCTGGTCGTGACCGACGACCTTGTCGAAGCCCTGCGCGACAAAACCATCGCAGGGGCCGTCATGGACGTGACCTCGCCCGAACCGTTGCCACCGGATCATCCGCTCTGGGATTTTCCCAATGTCATCATCACGCCGCACGTCGGGGGCCAGTCGCGCCGCCGTTTTGATGACGTGGTCGACATTTTCACGGCAAACATCCGTCGCCGCGACCGTGGCCAACCGCTCATCAATTTTCTGACGCCGGAAGGGCGAAAACTGGGTTTCCCCATTCGTTGCCCCGATTACCCGCTTTGGATCGACGTGAAATCGCGGTATCGGGATCACGCCGTCGCCTCGGAACCTCAATCCGCGCCCATCGATTTGCGCCGCCTTATGCCCGGAGCGGACATGTCGACGGACGTTTACGAAACGACTTTGACGCGAACGTTTCATGGTGGGGATGCGGACAGGTATAACCACGGCGGCTGCTCCGAAATGCTACTTGGAAAATACAATGCCCTGTTGGCCCGACAACGTGTTCACTGGGACGAAGACATCCAGTTCAAGCAGTTGCTCGGTCGGGGCGGCCAGGGCGTGGTGTTTTTGAGTGAGCAGCGGGGAACCGACGGTTTTATGCTCCCGGTGGCCATCAAAGTCATGTCGCCGGAGCGTTTTTCAAGCGATCAAGTGTACGAAGAGGAAATGTGCTACATGGCCTCGATCACTGGAAAAGTTGCCGAAATTCAACACGATAATCTGCTGGCGATTTACAACTGGCAATCCACGAACGGAATCCGTTTTCTGGCCATGGAGTGGGTCGATGGTTTCGATCTGAGTGCTTTGCTGAAGCAAGAAATGCTCGATCACTTGCAGAAGCGTGTTACTCACGAACGCTGGCTGCACCTCAATGATGTTGTGGTCACAAACGGCATGATGCACCCCAGAATGATGCCGGGCGTGGCCGTACCCATCATCCGGGACTGCCTCGCCGCCTTGGCCGCTTTGCACCGAGAAGGAATCGTACACGGCGATGTCAAGCCGTCGAACATTATGCTCAAACGGACCGGTAATGCGAAACTGGTCGACATTGGTTCGGCCTTTCTGAGCGACAATCGGCCTCCGGTCCGCCCGGTTACGTTGCCTTATGCCGCACCGGAAGTGCTTGAGGGAAAAGAGATTACGCCACGTAGCGACATTGCCAGCCTCGGTTATGTTTTGATCGAGATGCTCTCAGGCCGTCGTTTGTTTGGAGCGCATTCCGAGTTCAAAGGTCTTGAAGGCCGATTGCTTCTCGCCAGCCAGCTTCACCGAATCCTGCCGCCCGCCGTGGCGTCGAGTGAAATGCTGATGACTTTTTGCAAAAGCCTGGTCGCGCCCGATCCGAACAGGCGTTACGAAAATGCGGAGGCCGCCGACCTCGTTAAGGACGGAGCCGCCGACTTTGAACGCCAACTGGTTAAAGGTGACTTGGCCTGCGAATCGGAGCCGGAAATTCGCTCGTGGCTTGACGATCTTGAGGACTTCCGTTGATAGCGGTGCGCGGAGGACACGTTTTTCACGGCATGCGCTTTCATTGCTTACGGTTTGCTGGCGGTATATTCAAACATCCCTCGTCACGCTACAATGTTGGTGTGAGTCCTATAGATTATGCGACTCCCAACAAAAAAACGGACCGGATTATGAATGCAACGACGAAAAGCAGAACTTTGGCGGAACTGGCCGCCATGGTCGAGGGAAAACTGAGCGGCGATGAAAATACCGTTATCGAGGGTGTGGCCCCCATTCAAAATGCCGGGCCTTCGGAACTGACATTCCTTGAGCGGGCAGACCGGATTCAGCTTCTGCAAAAATGCAAGGCCGGGGCCGCGATCATGCCTGAAAATGCGGCCTTGGAAAAATTGCCGGAACACATGGCGGCCATTCAAGTACCGAACGTGCTGGGGGCCTTCCAGAAAATCGTGTTTCATTTTTCCCCGCCACGCGATGAATCCGTCCGTGGCGTGAGCGACAAGGCAAGCATTCATCCCGCGGCCAAAATCGGGGCAGGCGTGGCCGTGGCACCGTTTGCCGTCATTGAGGAGGATGTCGAAATCGGCGACGGCGTGGTCATTCATGCGGGCGTGCAGATTCGCGCAGGTGCAAAAGTCGGGGCAGGGTCCGTACTTTTTGCCAATGCCGTCCTGTATCGCAATACGGTCGTCGGACGCCGTTGTATCATTCATTCCGGGGCCGTCATCGGTGCATATGGTTTCGGATACGATTCGTCGCAAGGTTTTCATAAACTGTCGCCGCAACTGGGCAATGTGGTCATTGGTGATGACGTGGAAATCGGCTCTTGTAGCACGATTGACCGCGCAACGTATGGATCGACCATCATCGGCGAAGGCACAAAGATTGATAATCTTGTGATGATCGGACACAATTGTAAGCTCGGTAAGTTTAATTTGATTTGTGCCCACGCGGGAATTGCCGGCAGCACGACAACGGGCGACCATGTGGTGATGGCAGGCCGGGTGGGAATCCGCGACCATGTCCACATTGGTGATCGAGCGGTCTTGGGCGCGATGTCGGGAATTATGACGGACATTCCCGACGATGCGAGGGTGGTGGGCATCCCCGCCACGCCGGAAAAAGATGCGTATGCTCGTCAGCCTCGCCAAATTGCCGGAAATGAGTAAGCAATTCAAAGAACTGATCAAAACAGTCGACAAACTGAAAAATCAGCTTGAGACGGCAAAAAAGGAAAGCGAGCCAGAACAGGGCGTTGCGCCGGAGTGACACGGACCGAGGAAGCGGCGGCCATAGCCGGGGGGCTTGCCATGAAGCGTCCTGCCCCTATAATCTACCGAACTCTTTGGGTGGCTTGTATTGGAACGGCGATCCAAAGTGCGTCTTTACAGAGACGCGCCGCCCCTTTAGCTCAGTTGGTAGAGCAACGGACTCTTAATCCGTGGGTCGAAGGTCCGAGTCCTTCAGGGGGCAGTTTCTTTCAAAGCCCTAAAACCCCCTTATTTTCAAGGCTTTTTCCATTTCTTGGCTGCTTTTCCCGCCCCTCTTGGCCTGTCAAACTGGGCAGTTTGCGGCCTGTTTTTCGTTGGCTTT
>QMCD01001230.1_pt1 | contig 16142 bp, 14 predicted proteins | sample 1821841 | NCBI WGS metagenome assembly QMCD01 (sample SAMN01991225, study PRJNA193472) | Termite gut metagenome, whole genome shotgun sequencing project. | isolation source: worker | host: Macrotermes natalensis | reverse complement strand
AAGCATTGAAATTGAAAGAAAATCCAATCAAAAGACGAAAATTTGTAGTGCACCCAGCGCACCCTCCCAACAAGAAAATCATTCCCTTACGGCAAAGAAAACGGGGGTGAGGGAGCAATGTGGGTTAATGGTGATCGCGTAAAAAATCGCGTAAAAAACAGAAGATGTAATTTCTTCTAAAACCACGATGAATAAAGAGTTTGAAGCAATTTGCTTGCACCTAAAGTGACGAAGAACCAAAACAACATGCCGGAATGCGCTCACGCACGTACGCGCGCGAGGCTTAAGAAGAAGCCCTCCTGTATGTACCAGGGGCATAGCGGCCGGTAAGCCCCTGCTATTTCTTCAACAGAATTTAGATGATATCAATTAGTTTTGGTTATCTTTGCGCATGTACTTACTATAAACGCCGCAATATATGAGTAAACTTTATCCTATCGGTATCCAGAATTTTGAGAAACTCCGCAGAGAGGGCTATTTCTATATAGATAAAACCGCCTTGATTCATAAACTGGTGAAGACCGGCAATTATTATTTCCTCAGCCGCCCCCGCCGCTTCGGCAAGAGCCTGCTTATTTCTACGCTCGCGGCTTACTTCCAGGGAAAGAAAGAACTCTTCGAAGGGCTAGCAATGGAGCAGTTGGAGAAGGACTGGACGAGACATCCGGTTATTCATTTAGACCTGAATGCCAAGAAGTTCGATACAAACAATGATTTGATTCGTTTGATAGACCGCCAACTGCTTGTGTATGAAGCCCAATACGGTTCATGCTCCAGTGACGAAACCGTGGACGACCGCCTTGTCACCCTTATCCGGCTGGCTGCCGGGAAAACCGGGCAGCCGGTAGTAATTCTTGTGGATGAGTATGATAAACCCATGCTGCAAACTATCGGAAGGAATGAATTGCAGGAAGAATACCGGGATATATTGAAGGCATTTTATGGTGTAATGAAGTCGATGGACGGCTACATCAAGTTTGCTATGCTGACAGGTGTAACCAAGTTTGGCAAGGTGAGCGTCTTCAGCGACCTGAACAACCTGAGGGATATTTCCATGCGCAGTCAGTTCGTGGATATTTGTGGCATAAGCGAACAGGAGTTGCATGATAATCTGGAAGCGGAACTTCATGAATTGGCCGATGCCCGTGGGATGACGTATGAAGGGGTTTGCAGTAAGCTGAAAGAATATTATGACGGCTATCACTTTGCGCCCGACTCAATAGGTATCTATAATCCGTTCAGCTTACTCAATACATTCGCCAGTATGGAATTCGACAGTTACTGGTTCGAGACCGGTACGCCTACCTACCTGGTAGAACTACTGAAAAAGCATCGTTACAACCTGGAACGGATAACGCATGAGAAAACGAGCGCCGATATGCTGAACAGTATTGATTCCACTTCCACTAATCCGATTCCTGTAATTTATCAGAGTGGATACCTTACTATAAAAGGGTATGATCCGGAGTTTGGAATGTATAGTCTGGGCTTCCCCAACCGTGAAGTGGAAGAAGGCTTTATTAAATTCCTGCTTCCTTTCTATGCCAATACCGATGCTGTAGAATCTTCTTTTGAAATACAGAAGTTTGTCCAGGAAGTTCGTGCAGGTGATTGTGATGCTTTCTTCCATCGCCTGCAAAGTTTCTTCTCCGATACCCCTTATGAATTGATTCGAGACTTGGAACTGCACTATCAAAACGTTCTGTTCATTGTCTTCAAGTTGGTAGGTTTTTATGTGAAGGCGGAATACCACACCGGTGCCGGTCGCATTGACTTAGTACTTCAAACGGATAAGTTCATCTACGTCATGGAGTTCAAGCTGGACGGCACAGCGGAAGAAGCCCTGCAACAGATAGAAGAAAAGCAGTATGCCCGTCCGTTTGAGCAGGATTCCCGACAGCTATTCAAGATTGGCGTAAACTTCTCCGCCGAGACCCGTAATATTGAGAAGTGGCTGGTGGAATGATAAATTATCATTCAGTGCTATCATAGCGGATAACCATTTCGGGGGGGCTGTTGCTAATATCAAATTGACAAATTGTATTTTTAATCCGCCGAGAATGCGATATTTCCGCACTGAGACTTGTATGCCGGGAAATATGCAAACGAAAATCAGTAAATGGTAATTATGAACAGCTGCTTACTCATTTACCTATAATTAGTTGTTTACGTAGTCATCGTTTTACTTGTAGGTAGTTGAGCTTTTTTGCATAAACACCCCTCAAATATGGAGTAATCTGCGGAAATAGTGTATCGTTATTCTTATTCTATTCATAATATATTCTATAATGAGATTCTCGAAAAAGAGGTGAGTTACAAAAATAAAGAATATGGTATTATTTTGATAGTAGAATAGCTTTATGGAATTATATATGATAATTTAGATTTTAGGCGCGGATTACGCGGATTGCACAGATTATCCAAAGAAAAGCTTTTTTCTTCAATCAGGTGCCGTGATGGGGAAAACAAAAAGGTCACCGGGATTTATCCGGCAACCTTCTCTGTCTCTATTAATCTAAAAGATATTTATTTCTTGAAGTAACGGTTGTACAGACCTTCAAAGCCTTTACCATGACGGGCTTCATCCTTTGCCATTTCATGAACTGTATCGTGGATAGCGTCCAAGTTCAATGCTTTGGCACGAGTAGCAATGCGCTTCTTATCTTCGCAAGCGCCTGATTCTGCATTCATTCTCTTTTCAAGGTTTGTTTTTGTATCCCATACACAATCACCCAGCAGTTCGGCAAACTTGGAAGCATGTTCTGCTTCTTCCCAAGCGTAACGCTTGAATGCTTCTGCGATTTCAGGATAACCTTCGCGGTCAGCCTGACGGCTCATGGCCAGGTACATACCAACTTCCGTACATTCGCCCATGAAGTGATTATTCAGGTCTTTAATCATTTCATCGTCGCAACCTTTAGCTACTCCAATAACATGTTCGTCGGCAAAAGTCAAAGGACCGTCTTGGGTGGCTTCTACTACTTCTACAAACTTGCTGGCAGGAGCTTTACATAATGGGCATTTCTCCGGAGCGGCATCACCTTCATGTACATAACCGCATACTGTGCATCTAAACTTTTTCATTTTCTTCTGATTTTAATTGAGTTAATTATTATTTGATTTTATAACGTTATGAACGTTTCTTTTCCTTGCATTGTTTACAGATTCCTTTATAATAATAATGGATTTCCTGTACTTCGTACCCATCCATATCTATTTCTTCCGTTTGTTTTATGCTGGCATCGCATGATAAATCGTATATCTTCCCGCAATGTTTACATAAGAAGTGAGCATGAGGGGTAATATCGGCATCATAACAAGTGTTGCGTTCGTCAATTGTCAACGTCTGCGCAGCTCCCTGTTCACTCAAAATCTTTAGCGTATTATATACCGTTGTTTTAGATAGAGTTGGTATAGTAGGAGATAGTGCAGTATATATTTCATCTACGGTTGGATGCGTGCGATGATCCATAAGATATTTCATGATGGCAATGCGCTGCATCGAAGGCTTAATATTATGTTGTTGCAAGCGCTCTAATACTACTTCCATATTTAATAATATATTAAACTTGTAATAATTACATTTTTATTTCAATTGCAAAGATACCTACTTATTTGATACTACCAAAGGATTTTCTATCTTTTTGCAGATTTTATTTAGAGATTGATTCTTTTGTGTTTATGGATAAAATGGTGTATTTTTGCCATCAGTAAATATTGTTTTTATGAATTATGGATTTGTAAAGGTGGCGGCATCTGTGCCCCGGGTTAAGGTAGCGGACTGCAAGTTCAATGCTAAAGAAATAGAAAAAGAAATAATCATAGCCGAGGGGAAAAAGATACAGATTATTGTTTTTCCGGAGTTGTGCATTACCGGATATACGTGCGGTGATCTGTTTGCCCAGCAATTGTTGCTTGAAGAAGCAGAAATGGGGCTGATACAAATCGTAAACAATACAAGGCAACTGGACATAATTGCCATACTCGGTATGCCGATAGCTTTGAATGGTGTATTGCTGAATGCTGCGGTCGTAATTCAGAAGGGTAAAGTATTGGGGGTAGTACCTAAGACCTATTTACCTAATTATAAAGAGTTTTATGAGAAGCGATGGTTCACGTCGGCTGTTGATGTGGCAGAAAAGAGTATGCGTTTATGTGGTCAAGTGATTCCTGTAGGGGCTAATCTGCTGTTCGAGACGGTGGACACGACCTTTGGCGTTGAAATCTGCGAGGATTTATGGGCGCCTGTTCCTCCCAGCTCTTCGCTTGCAATGCAAGGTGCTGAAATTATATTCAATCTTTCGGCAGATAATGAAAGTATAGGGAAACATGGTTACCTCTGTTCTCTTATCAGTCAACAGTCGGCACGCTGTATAGCCGGATATGTATTCAGTTCGTGTGGTTTTGGCGAGTCTACAACTGATGTGGTATTCGCCGGGAACGGGCTGATTTATGAGAATGGTGCGTTGCTGGCGCGAAGCAAACGTTTTTCTTTTGAAGAACAGGTTGTTGTCAGTGAAATAGATGTGGAGCGTATTCGTGCGGAACGTCGCGTGAATACTACGTTTGCAGCTTGCAGGGCGCATTGTGCACCGGACGAGGCGCTACATGTAGCAGCTGAATACGTGAATGCCAAAGAATCGGTATTGACCCGTGTCTTTGACCCGCATCCGTTTGTGCCGCAAGGAGAACAACTGAACGAACATTGTGAAGAGATCTTTTCAATTCAGATATCCGGATTGGCACAACGTCTGGTTCATACCAATGCCAAGACTGCGGTAATCGGAATTTCAGGCGGATTGGATTCTACACTGGCATTACTGGTGTGCGTGAAGACATTTGATAAGTTGGGTTGGTCTCGTAAGGCAATTATAGGAGTTACGATGCCGGGATTTGGAACAACCGACCGTACGTATACGAATGCCATTGACTTAATGAATTCTTTAGGAGTCACCGTGCGCGAGATAAGTATAAAGGAAGCTTGTATTCAACATTTCAGAGATATCGATCATGATATTGCCGTGCATGATGTTGTATATGAAAACTCGCAAGCGCGGGAACGTACACAAATTCTGATGGATATAGCTAACCAGACTTGGGGATTGGTAGTAGGTACCGGTGACCTTTCGGAACTGGCATTAGGTTGGGCAACGTACAATGGTGATCACATGTCTATGTATGGCGTGAATGGAAGTGTGCCTAAAACAATGGTGAAACATCTGGTGAAATGGGTAGCGGAGAATAACATAGATGAAGCTTCGCGTGCCACATTACTGGATATTGTAGATACACCGATCAGTCCGGAATTGATTCCTGCCGATGAAGATGGAAATATAAAACAGATAACGGAAGATCTGGTAGGCCCGTATGAATTGCATGACTTTTTCCTGTATTATTTCCTGCGTTGCGGTTTTCGTCCTTCAAAGATATTCTTCCTGGCAGCACGTACATTTGAGGGAGTATATAATGAAGAAACCATCAAAAAATGGTTGCAGACGTTTTTGCGTCGTTTCTTTAATCAGCAGTTTAAACGTTCCTGTCTGCCCGATGGGCCTAAAGTAGGTAGTATATCCATCAGCCCTCGCGGCGATTGGCGAATGCCGAGCGATGCATCGTCGGAATCATGGTTAAGGGAAGCTGATAATATCTGATTATCAGCTTTTATTGAAGCATAAGTACCAATCACTAATTAGTTTGCATTATACAAAATCATAAGTTCTCAATTCAACGAAGCTACAGAAGCATATCAGATCGCAGGAATAATAGAAACTAATTAATCTCAGGGAAGGTGACACCGTCTACAAGTACGCTTCACTGAAGCGAGGCATCGACAGAAAAGGCGTTCATATAACTCACAAAAAAAGCATCGGCTCTGGTAAACCGATGCTCCTTACACATTTATCAATCAAACAGACGCTTCTGTTTTTGATGTACTTACTTATCACAAGCGGGTACAGTCTCCTTTAATTAATCTTATATCTAATACTATGAAAAACACAACTATATAACACGAAACTATAGAAAATGTTCGAGATTATATAGAAGATTTTATCATTTATTTATGTTTCTGTTGAAAAATTATATGAAAACGAAGAAACAAGCTGAAAATAACCTCAAAGAAGCTGAGTATAGCTCTTCAACAGGAACCTCAAGACAGCTTCTAATGCAAACTATTACAGCTTGATTTTCAGTATTTTCCCGCTATATCCTTCGACAGTTATTTCAGTAGCTTTATAAGGCAATAAACTAATATTTTCAGTCTTCGATGTCAGCAAGTCAACAGCGGAATAAACATCCATTTGAGGAATTTGCAGGAAATCAAAGGCGTGTGAAGGGATATTAATAGCTATATCTACCGCAACATGGTCGAAGTTTACAATGATGAATAACAACTCATTACCGGCTTTACGCAGAAATGTATATTGCTTATGCTCATTGAAACGCCAACCGTTTATGTTTGCATACATCAAATCAAAAAATGCTCCCTCATAAATAGCTTTTTCTTCATTACAGAGTGTCAGGATACGCTGATATACTGCATATAAGCATTTCTGTTCTTCGGTCAGCATCATTCCGTTAAATTTATCTCCATTGCGCCAGCGCCGGATGGTGTCAACGCTCCAATAATCGAAGATGGTGGTACGTCCGTCTCTTCCGCTGAAACCTTCATTGTCCATTCCAAGTTCTCCGAACTCCTGTCCAAAGTATATCATTACCGGATTAGTGTTCATGCAGGCAGAAATAATCAGTCCCGGAATAGCCTTACGCGGATTCCCAGCAAAAAAGTCGGAAGCAATGCGTTGTTCATCATGATTTTCCAGGAAATTCAGCATACGTTTTTCAATACCTCCCAGACTTTGCCATGCGCGGGTAATGGCTGTAGCTGAGTCATAACCGCAAATAACATTGCGGAGTGTATCATAAAGCCCAACTTTGTCATACAAATAATCGAACTTACCACGGAGCAGGTAATTGTTATATTCTGCCGGATTATATACCTCGGCTATAAACAGTAAGTGAGGATGCTTTTCCTTGACTTGCGGAATCACCCATTCCCAAAATTCCACAGGTACCATTTCTGCCATATCACAACGAAAACCATCTACTTGTTTGTTTGCCCAGAAAAGAAGGATATCCAGCATTTTTGTCCATGTGTCCGGAACAGGATTAAAATGACAGGTACTACCATTCAGGTAATCTACGCCATAATTTAATTTCACGGTTTCATACCAGTCATTGATATTGGGATATACGTCAAAGCGGTTGTTTCCGGTAGCTTTAGCCGGAAATTCTTTGTATGCTTCAGGGGCAGGGCCTTTCATGTCGAACTGTCCGCGTAGCTCCGTCTGAGGAATATAATAAAAGTTATTATATGGACTGAAGGCATGATTCATATCATCGTTCGCTCCTAATTGTGAAGTACCGTCAGGCTGTACATCCGAATGGTATTGCCGGGCAACGTGATTGGGTACAAAATCAATAATTGCTTTCAAACCGCTACGATGGGTGCGTTGTACCAGGTTTTCAAACTCCTTCATACGTCCGGGCACGTCATTGGCTAAATCCGGATCTATATCATAGTAGTCTTTAATAGCATACGGAGAGCCGGCTTTCCCTTTTACAATAGCCGGATGATCCGGTTGGATATCATAACGGCGGTAGTCTGTTTGTGTGGCATGTTCGATGATACCGGTGTACCAGATATGTGTGGTTCCCAGCTTTTTTATTTCGTTCAGTGCTTTGGTGGTAAAGTCTGCCATTTTACCACATCCGTTTTCAATTATGCCACCGTTGTTGGTACAGTGATTATGATTGTTACCAAACAAGCGGGTAAACACTTGATAGATAATTATTTTTTCATCGTTACTCATCCTAATTTATTGATTTATAGATTGATAATTGATTTCATCTTTCCAAACAGTTCCTTTATCTAACTTTAATTGTTCCAAAAGACCGTTGGCGGCATTGTATCCTTGCATGAATATTTCTTCTGCTTTTTCCAACTCCGTATTACTGTAACCTTCCAGATTATACGGCTCTATCAGTAAATCCGCTTTTTCCCTTTCCGGGAAAGTGTTGGCGCGGAACATGAAATGGTAAGAGCGCATGGCTATGCTTACGATATTCATCTTGTATTTGTTTGCCAGTAACGGGCTGACATTTACGGCTACTACTTTATCACAAATATGCCGGATAGTAGATACGGGCAGATTCATGAATAATCCTCCATCTACATAATGTATACCTTCTATCTTAACAGGAGAAAAGAGTACAGGCATACAGCAAGAAGCCGCCACACGCAAAGCAATATCACCTTTATGGAAATGAACTATATGGCCATGGTCAAGATCGGTAGCAGTAATAATAAGAGGTGTCTGTAATTCTTCCAAGGTTTTGGCTTTCAGATTACTTCTTAAGAAGTCAACGAATTCGCTCAATTCAAATAATCCGACTTTAGGAATAACTAATTTAGTTAAATCCTGAAATTTATGACCGGCAAAGTAGTCAAGAACTTTATAAGGCTCATTACCATCGGCATAAAACACACCAGCCAATGCGCCTGCACTTACACCGGAAATAATTTCAGGTTTTATATCATGTTCCAATAATGCTTGCATCACCCCCAAGTGTGCGAAGCCTTTAATAAAGCCACCACTCAAAGCAAATCCTACAGAACATTTATTTGTAAACCAATTATTACTTATTGTTTCCATGTCAAAAATCTACCATTTATTGTTGGGCACGAAATTAGTGATTTTATCGTAGGATAAAGTAAAAATGGAGAGAAATGTTCAGAGCCTTATAAAAACAAAAAAACATTCTCAGAAATAACTCTCAAAATAATGCTGAGGAAAGTTTAAACAGGCTCTAAATCAAAAACCAAAATCGTCGACTTTTATTTCTTCCTGTTTGTTTTCCGTATAAGGTTTTGCTTCTTGTTGAACGGCATTTCCTTGTATATAGACAGCACGGAACGGGCGCACCGGACAGATATATTCACAACCGCCGCAGCCCACACAAATATCCGTATCTATGTGGGGAATAGTCAGTCCGTCTTTATATGGTATCATTGAAAGTGCCTGCGTAGGACAATGCTCGGAGCATGCTCCACAACTTGTGCCATCCCGGTGTACAATGCAGTTTTCTTCAATAAAAACCACTTTCCCTATTTGTGTTAAGTGCTTTTCAGCTTTTGTCAAGGGCAGGATAGCTTCATTGGGGCATACATCCCCGCACACTGTACAGTCGAAGTTGCAAAAGCCCTTTTCAAACGAAACGGTCGGTTGCATCATGCCTCCCAAACCATATTCCATAAAAGCAGGCTTCAATACATGAGACGGGCATTTGCTGACACATAAATGGCAGGAAGTACAATGTGACTGAAAATGCTCCTGATTAACAGAACCCGGTGGCGTTATAGGTATTGTACGCTTTTCACTTTTCATTCCGGTAGCGGCGGCTATGACATTATCGGCTTGCGCCATCACTTTGGGTGCAACAGCAGCGGTTGTTAACCCTGCTATCAGAAAACGACGTTTTGAAGTATCTGCCACTTGTTTCTTTGTTCCCGAAGGCAATGCATAATGCAAAGCATTCCGGCGGCATTCACCCAGACAGTTGAAACAATCCACGCAACGACTATGATCAATAACTTGCTTCGAACTATCAATGCACGATGCCTTACACTTGGTGGCGCACAACCCGCAATGATTGCATTTGTCAGCGTCAATGCGTATCTTCAATAGTGAAAAGCGGCTTAAGAAACCAAGCAATGTACCTACGGGACATATCGTATTACACCAGGTACGTCCATGTTTCCAAGCCAGGAAACCGATAAGAAGGAATGTGATTACTCCGATAATAAATGACGAGATACTCAATATAGAGGCATCCACTTGGTAAAACGTATAGTTATTGAATCCGGAGAATATACTTTCCAGCAAGTTGTTCCCTAACATATATACAGGCTTAAATACGTTGACTGTCATACGGCCAAAGGCGCTATATGGGTCGAGAAGTCCTAAAATCACAGTAAAGCCGAAGAGGAAAGCTACACCCGTTACGCCCAATACTCCCCAACGCAGTATGTTTTTGGCAGAAGAGTAATGGAAGCGTTTTTTCTTTTTTGCTGTTTTTTTGGAAATCCAAGTCACAATATCCTGAAAAACACCCATCGGACAAACTGTAGAGCAATAAATACGTCCGAATAGCAGGGTAATGACGATCAGTGCTGCCAGCACTATAAAACTAAGAGACACTAATGCGGGTATAAACTGGATATGAGCTAACCTGTGAAAGCTATTTGGCAATATCTCTGCAAAATCCAGAAAATAAAAAGTCATCAATCCGAAGAGAACAACGGATAGCAAAATACGTATTTTTCTTAACATAAGTGTGTTTACCTTATTCTTATTGAATTAAAGTCTGATACGTTTTACATTCAATTTATCTATATTCATTGTTCCAATATTCAATGCTTGCCCGTTGGCCAGATGGGCAACGCTTTCAAGAGGCATTTCACGTACCTGACCAAAGAATTTGGCGGCAGCCGTATCTACAGCTACAATATCTTGTGAAATAAACAATCCTTTTGTCAGTACGACATCTGCCGCCGAACGTCCGCGTGGACCGTTGGTTTTCATCATGCGATAGGCGTCTACTACATTAAGCACTGCCTTTTTATCCATTGTACAGATGTCTGCGATGCATTGTTGCAAGTCATTGGAATGGAAGAAGCCGCGATCCCAAACAATACCCATGTGATTTTTCATGGAAATACTCAGATTGGCTCCGCCATGATTTTTAAGAACCGGCACATTAATCCATACGTCACTATCCAGAATGGCTTCGTGTACCTTAGCGTTTTTCATGCGTTTGCCTTTAGGTAAAGCTATGTTTTTATAATAACTCTCCAGGTGAGCGGGCATTACTTTCGCACCGGCTGCTTTGGCTGCTGCTTCAATACCACTGTTCTTATAACATTTCTGCCAGTCATCACAGGTATGGTCAAATACCGTAACTTCTTTTGCACCGGCCGCCAGACATTGTTTTACTATTTCTGCAACCAATTGAGGATTGGTATTTCCTGCCAGTTCCGGTACTTTATCCCAACCGATATTTGGTTTCACTACCACTTTCTGTCCCGCTTTGATGAACTGTTTCATTCCTCCCATTTCTGCAATGGCTCTTTGGAACATAACTTCCGGTTCTCCACCGATAACGGCTACCAGATCAACCTTACCACCGTTTGCATCAGTCAGCTTCTGCGCTAATATATCCATTGCTTCAGAGCGTTGTACGGTCATCACCGCACCCGCTACTGCCAGGGTCTTAATGAAATCTCTTCTATCCATAGTATTTCTATTTTTTATTTTTCTATTTTTTTATTCTCACAGTATCCAGGGAAATTTGAAACAAGGCTCGTCAAACAAAGCATAATCTGCCGTACCATTAACTGCGAATGTTCTTATCAGGCTTGCTTCTTTAAGTAATTCGTATGCCAAACGAATGGTGGATCCGGTCTTTATCCGGTCATCCACCAATAGTATATTTTTTCCTTTGAAGTTGAAATCAATAGGGGCGAGCAACAAGGGAACATCATACTTCGGATGTTGATATTCATCCCGCAGATTAATATGCAGCAGATGAACTTCCTTTTGTAACCGTTGGTTGATAATACCTGCCGGAACAATACCGCCGTTGGCAATTGCTACGATTATATCAAACTCATCCCGGAATTCAATTGTGCGGAAACGTTCCAGCACTTCTTCCATGGTTTTTGCCATACTTATTAATAGGAATTAATGGTCGGCAATTATCGTTTGGCAATTGCCTTTAATACGGCATAGCCTCCAAACCATTGGATAAGCATGCCCGGAATACCCATACGGAAGTCTTGTACAGCCAGAAAGAAATCACCGTATAACGCCCATTCAAAAGCCGTACCTATTACCTGATAAGCCAAAACCACACCGAGAAGCGCTGCCAAAGATACTTTCTTCGTATATTGTGCTACAAGAGCGGCGGCAACGGCAAGTAATCCGGATTTAACCAGGATAGCAGGCAATACGGCAGCAGCAGGCATTGCGAAAAGTAAATGATTGATTACCGGAGAAAGTAAAGCGGTTAGCAATCCTACGCGGATACCAAATTTGTAGGCGGCAATCAATGTGAAAAAGTAAATAGGCAATAATGTCGATCCTCCTACGGGCGCTAAATGGCAAAGCTGCGGCAATGCGATATTTCCTGCGACAAATAAGAATACAAACAAATAGGTCTTTGCATTGCTGAAAGACAAAGAATAGAGTTTAACTGTTGTTTCCATTATTCAATGATTATAAATTAATTGATAGTTATTTATGTTTCTTTGTGGACACTGTTCTATTATAGGATATTAATATATAGACTTTTTAAGTTAGAAAAGGTTTAAACCTTCACTAACTCATATTGCATGTTACCCAATCCTATCTTTTCCGCATGACGTAATCCTGTCAGCCAATCCGTATCCGGATGCATCAGGTGGAACTTGTCTTGCCCGCACAAATCATCGTGTTCATGTCCGGCAGAAAGGCAATTTCCCGTATGCAATATCGGAGCCTGGGTAACCATATCTGCACATGCTTTATCTAATGCTACCGGATCAGTTGAGGCCAGAATTCCAAGATCGGGTATAATGGCGGCGTCATTGTGATTCCAGCAGTCACATTCGGGAGAAACGTTCATAATAAAGCTGATATGAAAGTTTGGTTTATCTTTTACTACGGCCAAGGTATATTCGGCGATTTTGTAGTTTAACCGTTCCGATGTGTCTTCATCGCCCATTACGGCTCCATCATATTGGCACAGGGCAACACATTGCCCGCAACCTACACATTTTACATAATCTATTTCCGCTTTGCGTTCTGCGTTGAGATGTACGGCACCGTGCGCACAGTTCTTTACGCAGATATTGCAGCCAATACAGTTGTCCGTATCGATTTTGGGTTGCGAGACTGAGTGTAGTTCCAGCTTGCCGGCTACACTGGCGCAACCCATACCAAGATTCTTTAATGCTCCGCCGAATCCGGCTTGTTCGTGCCCTTTAAAGTGATTCATGCTGATGATGATATCAGCGTCGGCAACAGCTGTACCTATTTTAGGCGCCGCACAATATTCGCCGTTCAAAGGAATCTCCCGGCAATCAGTTCCTTTCAGTCCATCTGCAATAATTACCTGGCATTGGGCGGAGATAGGATTATAACCGTTTTCCATTGCACTTTGCAAATGGTCGACAGCATTTGCGCGACGGCCTGAATAGAGGGTGTTGCAATCCGTAAGGAAAGGCTTTGCACCTTGGTTACGGAGTAAATTAGCTATGCGTGCTGCATAATTGGGACGGAGATAAGCAAGGTTTCCAGGTTCACCGAAATGAATTTTAATGGCGACGAAGCTATCTTTCAAAGGGAGTTTCTCAATACCAGCTCGTTTTACCAACCGTTCCATCTTGTCGAGAAGATTAGAAGTGGGAGAGGTGCGCAGGTCTGCGTAGAATACTTTTGATTTTTCCATATAATACCTATTTGTGATTATAACTTTCGCAAAAATAGGATATATTATTCATAAAAACAAAGTAGCGAAAAAACTTTCGCTACTTTAATTGAGTTATTTGGCCTGAGATTATCCTAACGGATTATCGTCAATATCTCCGCCTCCTGTGTTACCACCACTTGTATTACCACCTGTATTTCCGGAACTGCTACCATCTGTATAATCCGTATCAGCCGGTACAGAACGAGTTACACTCATTTCATTCAGCGTGCGTTGGAAAATCTTACCCGGAGTGAATACAATACGCTTCCGCACAATACTGCTTGCCTTTACTCCCTCTTCGGAATTTGCACTTTTAGCCTTAATCGTAGGGCGGAAAATGCCGAACTCGCCTAATTGAACACTCTTTCCGTCATCAATGTCTTCGGCCATCATATCGACCAAACCGCTGACTACCAGATCTACCACTTTGCGATGAACACCACAGATGCGACTCACTCTCGCACAGGTTTTGCTAAAACTCATCTGTCCTGAGCGCACAGATTTAGCTACATACTTCTCCGTTTTTGATTCATCAAAACCGAACACTCTTTTTGTTACTACATACTCTAAAGCCATAATTTTTAAAGTTTAAATAATTAAAAAATAAAGTTTATTATTGCCATTTCTTTAAATGACTCTGCAAAGGTATGACAGGCAGATAACGCACAGTTGCTTTAGTGGTGTTTATGTCGCTTTAGTGGTGTTTAAGTAGCATTATTGATAAAAAGGGGTTTTTAAGATAGGTAGAAATGTAGAATTATACAATGATTTGTTGTGAAGCGAAAAGAGACTGGCGGATAAACAAATTGATATTATTTAGGAAGCTTGGACTACGAATTACATGCTGTAACCACGCACGCCGGTGCGGCGTTTACCGCTCATCTTGTATTCACTAAGATAAGAATCGCGAGCTTCCTCAAAAAAGAGAAGCAACTTATCAAAAGAAGATAAATTCATGCCAGTCGTTGCCTTAAAGCGTGATGGGGGCTTTGTCAATCAGTATGTGTCATCAAGCAAAGATTGTGTATGCGCACGGGTATTGCAAATTTTACTTAATATAATCATTATTATTGAAATAGTTTTGTAGTTTTGCAGAAGCGAATTTACTTATATCATGAGATACTGTCGACAAATGTTATAATGTGTTGGGAGTAGTCTTGCTTCTCGTCATAGGAATGCTTACCTTTCAGGTGTATGAAAGTGGAGTGGATGTTCATTGTCTTTTAATTTTTAGTTAAGATAGTTATGAAAATTGCAGCACAGTTATTTCAATATTCATTATTAAGTTTCTTTCTTTTAAGTTGTAAAAGCGGAAATGAGAATGTAGTGTATGAAAAGGCTTCGTATAAGTTGTTGAATAGTGAGATTATGACTACTATGCCGGGTGACCTTATTGTTACCGGTGATTATTTGGTTTGGACTGATCCTTTTGCGCGTGATTATTTTGTACATGTACATGATAGGGAAAATGGTGGAGAGATAGGGGTGATGGGAAAGGTGGGTAAAGGACCTCGGGAATTCATTACAGGAGGAATCAATATGGTGGCAATTGACAATCTTTTCTTTGCTAGTGATGCCAATGGGAATACTAAAGGCTTTCTTTCTTTGGATAGTTTAGTATTGCAAAAGGAAACTTTTATTGCCTTGTCTGATTCGGAAAGGGTATCCCGTCCGCAGATGAGCGAACTTTCCAAAGGTGTATTTGTCGGAAGAACAGAGGACGGGGATGCGAATTATTTTAAAGCTAATATCCAAGGGCAAAATTCTGTTTTCGGAGTTTATCCTGTATCGAAGGTAAAACAACATATTGGAGGAAATATGGCGTATAATCCGGAAAAGAGATGTTTAGTATATACCTCTTTTAATTTTCCTTATATAGCTCTTTATCAAGAAACAGGGAATACTTTCAAATTATTATGGGAGCGTAAATCTGATGGACGTGAATATGAAATTGCCGACAATCAGATTATTTTTGACCGCAGAGTAGGAGGAATTCGTGGCGTCTGTTTGAGCAAGGATTATATTATTGCATTGGAACGGGACAGGGAAAGAGACCCTATGGACGAAAGTACTGTGGGTCGAGATATAAGCAAATGCCCTCGTACTGTTTTCTTATATGATTATGATGGGAAGCTGGTTAAGATTGTAGATTTAGGGATACCAATAATGCGTATTGCAGCCGATAGTAAGGATAATGTTTTATATGTTTTGGGTGCGGATCCAGATTATGTATTAGTGAAATATGAATTATAGAGGCGTATATATAACTATTTTTTGTTGCATTATCATCGTTCTGAACTCTTGTAATCAGGATAAAGATACGGTTTCAGTTTGTTATAAGCAATTCTTTCCTGTTGATACGGTTGTACCTGTACAAGAGTATGATGTGGAGGAATCTGCAAGGTTGCCGCGGATATTTAGATTGAAGAACAGGCTGCTTGTTTTTGGCGACTACAGTAAGGTGAGTATTTATTCTTAAGTACTGGTTATAAATTAATTTAAATTATTTGTATCTTTGCTGGCCTATGGGACGAGTAAATACGCCGGTACTAACAACCGAGCAACGCAAAGAA
>QMCD01001212.1_pt1 | contig 16144 bp, 10 predicted proteins | sample 1821841 | NCBI WGS metagenome assembly QMCD01 (sample SAMN01991225, study PRJNA193472) | Termite gut metagenome, whole genome shotgun sequencing project. | isolation source: worker | host: Macrotermes natalensis | reverse complement strand
GGCTATGTGACGAGTGAAAACAGAAAAACAGACCGAAAATAAACTCAAAACAAGCTGAATAAAAAACTTTTTGAGGAAAATTTAAACAGGCTCTTAGTGAACGAAGAATTAAATCTTAGTGAAGCAACAATTAGTAATTAGCTTAAAACAATACGGAATGAAGCAAAACTTTTGGTGTGGTTGCACCACAATACAATGGCGATGAATAAAAGGATAGAGAACTATTTCTATTTCAAAAACAGAAAATCAAGTAGTTCATTAGCTGTAACTACTTGATTTTCAACAGGAGCGGAAAACGGGGCTCGAACCCGCGACCCTCAGCTTGGGAAGCTGATGCTCTACCAACTGAGCTACTTCCGCATTACTTTTTCTAAAAAGCGACGCAAAGGTAAAAGAAGTTTTTTTATATTCAAAAATTAAAATGTACTTTTACGCCCATTAAAGTGAAAAAAGATGAAACGAATCATACTTATTACCGGAGGAGCCCGTTCAGGTAAAAGTAGCCATGCGGAAAAATTGGCGCTAAGCCTATCTCCTGCCCCTGTTTACCTTGCTACTGCACGCATTTGGGACGAAGAATTCCGGCAACGCATCACCCGCCACCAACAAAGACGTGGACCGGAATGGACGAATATCGAAGAAGAAAAACAGCTAAGCCGTCACCAATTGACAGGACGAACCATACTGATAGATTGTGTTACTTTGTGGTGCACCAATTTTTTCTTTGACGTAAATGCCAATACAGCCAGTGCGCTGGTTTCCGCCCAAGAGGAGTTCGACCGTTTTACAACCCAGGATGCAACCTTTATATTCGTTACCAATGAGATAGGAATGGGTGCTACATCAGAAAATGAAATCCAACGGAAATTTACAGATATGCAAGGATGGATGAATCAGTACATTGCTGCCCGGGCTGATGAAGTGTGGTTGATGGTATCGGGAATTCCGCTGAAAGTAAAGTGACAAAACGATAGAATGAAAAGGAAGTAAACAATAAAGTGATAAAACGCCAAAATGATAAATACTTAATATGAGAACATTTAAAATCATACGACCGGATGAAACTATATGCCCGGCATTGACAGACAAAATAAATAATCTGACCAAACCGAAAGGTTCGTTAGGAACTTTAGAAGAATTAGCATTGAAAATAGGCCAGATACAACAAACCTTATCCCCAACTTTACAGCATCCGCAAAATATTATTTTTGCTGCCGATCATGGCATTGTGGAAGAAGGAGTCAGCCTTTCACCCAAAGAAATTACCTGGCAGCAAATCAGTAATTTCCTGCATGGCGGTGCAGGAGTGAACTTTCTCTGCCGCCAACACGGTTTCATACTAAAAATTGTAGATGCAGGTGTGGATTATGAATTGCCTTACGACAAAGGGATTATCGACATGAAAGTCCGTAAAGGTACCCGCAATTACTTGCATGAAGCCGCTATGACTGAAGAAGAGATGAATCTCTGTCTGGAGCGTGGTGCGGAAGTAGTACGCCAATGTCATAAAGAAGGAAGTAATATTCTTAGTTTCGGAGAGATGGGTATCGGAAACACTTCTTCATCCTCGATGTGGATGACTTGTTTCACCGGAATCCCTTTAGAACAGTGCGTAGGTGCAGGCAGCGGACTGAACAATGCAGGCATTCGCCACAAATATGAGGTTTTGAAGCAATCATTAGATAATTACCAGGGAGATGGTTCACCTTGCAACATCATTCGCTACTTCGGAGGATTAGAAATGGTGATGGCGGTAGGCGCCATGCTTCAGGCCGCCGAACTGGGAATAATCATACTGGTAGACGGTTTCATTATGACAAACTGTATTCTGGCTGCCGGCAAATTATATCCTGAAGTTTTGAGTTATGCAATCTTCGGACATTGCGGAGATGAATCGGGACACAAACTATTGTTGGATAACATGGGCGTAAAGCCTCTCCTGAACTTGGGCCTGCGACTGGGAGAAGGCACCGGTGCCATCTGTGCATACCCTATCGTGGTTTCTGCGGTGAATATGATTAACGAAATGGATAATTTTGCGCATGCTTCCATAACAAAGTATTTCTAAGATATGAGAATACTCGCAGCTTTCATCTTCTTCACGCGACTTCCATTCTGGAGAATAAAAGAAGTTCCGGCGGAATACTTTAAACGCATTGTCCCATACTGGCCATTAACAGGTTGGTTGACCGGAGGTATTATGGTAGCGGTATTATGGTTGTCAGCCCAGGTACTTCCTGTACACACTGCATGGTTGCTCGCCATTATTTCGCGATTACTTGTCACAGGTTGCTTGCATGAGGATGGTTTAGCCGACTTTTTCGATGGCTTCGGCGGAGGAACCACAAAAGAGCGGACTCTCTCCATCATGAAAGACCCTCATATAGGCAGCTATGGCGTCATTGGGCTGATATGTTATTTCTTACTGTTGTTCCTGCTTCTGGAAAATGAGCCTTTAAACTTGATATGTGCCCTCATTATCAGCGGTGACTGCTGGTCGAAATTGTGCGCTTCACAAATCATCAACTATCTGCCATATAGCCGGAAAGAAGAAGAAAGCAAAGCCAAAGTTGTCTACGACCGAATGACATGGAAAGAATTATCAACCGGATTTATCTGTGGCCTTTTACCGGCTCTGTTGTTTCTGCCTGAAGAGTTATGGATGATTATGCTTTGTCCGCTTCTGACATTCTTTCTGTTATACAGACTAATGAAACGCCGTATACAGGGCTATACGGGAGACTGCTGCGGAGCTGCATTCCTGCTCTGTGAACTCTCGTTCTACCTCGGCGCCATTATTTTGCTTCGTGTATATAGCTATTTAAGTTTCGCATGTTTTTTATCCTGTTGATAATCAACAGAGATACTACTGATTATCAACAGAGATAGTTCAGCTATATACAGACAAGATGCGAAACTTCAGATAGTTATTATGCAGGGTAGATAGAAATAGCATCCCGGCAGGTGACTACTCATTATCTGATCCACGTCAGAACCATATCTGCTTCGTACTTTCTCCTTGTCCTATAGAGAGGAGGTGGAAAGGAGCAGGTAAGGAGCAGGTAAGGAGGTGGTCATTCGCAAACAGGTTACGATAATCAATCTCTTTTAATGTGATATAATATGGAAATCTTTCTTATCAGACATACATCAGTCGACGTCCCTTTGGGAGTATGTTACGGACAATCGGATGTCCCTCTGCGCGATACTTTTGAACAAGAAGCGGCTGTTACAGCCGGGAATTTAAAAAGTTACCTGCAGCAAGACAGAGATTTTGGCCATGTGTACACCAGTCCCTTATCACGATGCACGCGTCTTGCCTCATACTGCGGTTATCCTGATGCGGAGCGGGATAAGCGGCTTATGGAAATAAATTTCGGCGACTGGGAAATGAAACGTTTCGAGCAGATAGATGACCCCAGACTGCAAGAATGGTATGCTGACTACATAAATGTAGCAACTACGGGTGGAGAATCTTTCGCTATGCAATACCAACGGGTTGCCAACTTTCTGGATGAATTGAAAGAAAAAGAGTATGAAAGCGTAGCCATATTTGCACATGGAGGTGTATTAATCTGTGCGCAACTTTATGCCGGAAGCATAAAACAAGAGGAAGCATTCGGCGCATTAACCCCGTATGGCGGTATAATTCGGTTAGAACTCTAAAAAACGGCAGGTAAAGGTAGCATATATTCCCTAAAAACCTTATCTTAGCTGCCCAAATAAAAAGTAAAGTACTATGATTACCGAAGAACTCAGAAAATTATATTGTACCTATACCGGAAACGAACCGGAAACCATCGACGAACTTCCTTCATCCGGTTCCAACCGACGTTATTTCCGTCTTACAGGTACACCTACGCTAATCGGTGTCTGCGGAACTTCCATCGAAGAGAACCGGGCTTTCCTTTATATGGCAGAGCATTTTCGCAAAAAAGAACTCCCTGTGCCACAGGTTTTGGCAAAAACCGAAAACAATACATTCTACCTGCAAGAAGATTTGGGCGATACGCTTCTGTTCACCGCCATTGAAAAAGGACGAAAGACCAGTGTTTTCGATGAAGAAGAGAAACAGTTGTTACGCAAAACCATGCGCCTGTTACCTGCCATACAATTCTCCGGGGCGGACGGAATGGATTTTTCATATTGTTATCCGCAATCGGAGTTCAACAGCCGTAGCATTCTGTGGGATTTGAACTATTTCAAATACTGTTTCCTGAAAGCAACGGGAATGGAATTTCAGGAAGATCGCCTTGAAGATGATTTCCAGAAAATGGCGGATGTCTTGTTGCGTAGTGGTTCGGCAACCTTTATGTATCGCGATTTCCAGAGCCGCAATGTCATGATTAAGGACGGTGAGCCGTGGTTTATTGACTTCCAGGGCGGACGAAAGGGACCTGTTTATTACGATGTGGCATCCTTCCTGTGGCAAGCCAAGGCAAATTATCCCGACAGTCTGCGCAAGGAACTCTTGCAGGAGTACATTGATTCGCTGTGCAAATACCAACCTGTGGACAAAAGCTACTTCCACGCCCAGTTGCGCCATTTCGTACTGTTCCGCACCATGCAGGTGCTGGGCGCTTACGGCTTTCGAGGTTATTTTGAAAAGAAACCGCATTTCATTCAGAGCGTACCTTTTGCCATCGAAAACCTGCGCCGGCTATTGCAGGAACCGTATCCCGAATATCCCTATCTCTGTGATGTGCTGAAGGAACTCACCGAACTGAAACAGTTTACCGATGATATGCAGAAACGACGCCTTGTAGTAAAAGTAACCAGTTTCGCTTATAAAAAAGGTATCCCTGATGACCCAACAGGTAATGGTGGTGGTTTTGTATTCGACTGTCGCGCGGTGAATAATCCCGGTAAATACGAGCGTTACAAACCTTTCACCGGACTGGATGAACCCGTGATTCGCTTCCTCGAAGAAGATGGTGAGATAGCAGTCTTTCTTGAACATGTATATGCATTGGTAGAAGCCTCTGTGAAACGATATATGGAACGTGGGTTCACCAACCTTTCCATTTGTTTCGGATGTACGGGCGGACAGCATCGTTCTGTGTATTCGGCACAGCACTTGGCAGAGCGCATCAACCGGAAGTTCGGAGTACAGGTAAATCTTATTCACAGAGAACAAAACATTGAGCAGACGTTTAAAGCGAAAAACTAAGGGATAGAAACCCGTTTAGCCCTATCTTCTAATGATCTGCTCCGTATCAACTCCGTATCAAGTCCGTACCAACTCCGTTTCTATAGATACGGACTTGCTACGGAGTTGGTACGGACTTGATACGGTTCGGATTGGCTGCAGGTAAACAGACGGAGTGTATGCCCGATTATTTTAAAATAACAACAATGAAAGCAATGATATTTGCAGCAGGTCTGGGTACCCGCTTGCGTCCGTTGACAGACAATATGCCCAAAGCGCTTGTTCCCGTGGCAGGCAAAACGATGCTGGAGCGTGTTATCCTTAAACTAAAGGATGCCGGTTTCCACGATATCACTATAAACATCCATCACTTTGGAAGTCAGATAATAGATTACCTCCGTGCAAACGGAAACTTTGGTGTGAATATCCATATCAGTGACGAACGGAATGAACTGCTGGATACGGGTGGTGGCATTAAGAAAGCCCGTTCTCTGCTGGAGGACAGCGAGCCTTTCCTTATTCATAACGCCGACATTCTGACGGACTTGGATCTTAATGCCTTCTACCGTCACCACTTGGAAAGCGATGCAGATGCCACCTTGCTTACCAATCACCGGAAGACTTCCCGCTATCTGTTAATGGACAAAGACAACCGTCTTTGCGGTTGGACGAATGTTTCTACGGGTGAGGTGCTTCCCGAAGGACTCAATTATCCCGGCGAATACTATCAGGCACAAGCCTTTGGTTGCGTCCATGTCCTTTCGCCAGGTATCTTCCGCTATATGGAAGGCGAACGTTGGACAGGGAAATTTTCCATCATTCCATTTTATGTGGATATCTGCCCCAAGGCACGTATTCTGGGATTTCCTGTAGACAGCGAGAACTGGTTTGATGTAGGAAAGCCCGAAATGCTGGCAAGGGCGGAAGCTTATTATGCTTCTTTATAGAACAGTATAAAAGAATAAAAGCAATGGTTTATAAAACATCTATATATTTGTAACGTAACATTAAAGAAACCGATTATGAAACGACTGAGATTAGGACTATGGGTATGTATCTGCCTCTGTGCAACCTCTACCCTCATGGGGCAAAACAAAGTAAAAACAACAGCCGAAAAAGTGATGCTTTTCATTGACGGTGCTCAGGTGACACGTACCAAACAAGTAGATATTCCGGCAGGAAACTCAACGCTCACCTTTACCGGACTATCTCCCTATATGGATGCGCAAAGCATGCAAGTCAGTGCAAAAGGGAAATTCACCGTTGTGGCAGTTAACCGGCAATTTAACTATATAGACAGCTTGTCAGTCAGCGAAAAGCAACAAAGCCTGCAAAAAGAACTCAAGAAAATAGAGAAACAGCAGAAAGAACAGAGCGCCGAACTCGGACTGATCAACGCCGAATATGAAATGTTGAAAACAAACTGTTCCGTCAGCAATAAGAGTACCACTGCTTCTCTGGCTACCATCAAAGAAGTGAACCAGTACTACTCCGGACAGATGAAAGCTCTGAAAACAAAAGAGCTGGCTATCAACGAGCAAATAGCTGAACTTGCCATAAAGCAGAAACAACTAAATTCTGAGATAGCACAGCTAAGCGGTAAATCTTTAAACTCCATGAGTGAGATTGTAGTCAACGTAAATGCGCCAGCCGCCTGTAAGGGTACATTTACCCTGAACTATTATGTGAAGAATGCCGGTTGGTTCCCCTCCTACGATGTTCGTTCAGGCAGTTTGGCTGAGCCTATTTCCATTGTTTACAAAGCCAATATCTTCCAGAATACCAAGGAAGAATGGAAGAACGTAGACTTATCCCTTTCGTCCTCTAATCCTTCTACAGGAAGCGTAGCGCCTAAACTGTCTACCTACTGGCTGGATTATGGGCTTGCGGCACCACGCTACGATGTGAATCTCAATGGGAATATGGTTTCAGGAGTCGTTTTTGGCGAAGACCGCACACCTCTGCCCGGAGTCAATATTATAATTCCGGGAACCACCATTGGAACAATATCAGACGTGAACGGGAAATATTCCATCACCATCCCCAATGGGCAAACTAAACTTCAATTTTCATACATCGGTTGTGTTACCCAAACCAGGGATATACGAGGGAGTGTAATGAATATCACCCTTCTCAACGATAATCAGATGCTGGATGAAGTAGTAGTGGTAGGCTACGGCACTCAAACGAAATCTGTTATGACAGGTACTTCTACCGGCATTAAAAAAGCTCCTCAAAAACTCGCTTTGTATGACGAAGAAGCCAGCATGGCCCTTGACGTAAAACAAAGCCAGGGACAAATGGGATATGAATTTGAAATAAAACTCCCCTACACCATTCCTTCTGATAACAAACCTGTGGTTGCCGAAATCGGTAAATATGAGCTACCGGCTTCTTATGTTTACCAAAGCACTCCGAAGATAGACAAAGATGCCTTCCTGATGGCGCAGGTAACCGACTGGGAAAAACTGAACTTGCTTGAAGGTGAAGCAAATGTTTACTTTGAAAATACTTTCATCGGCAAGTCTATCGTGAACGTCACCCAACAGAATGACACGTTATCCTTCTCCCTGGGTCGAGACAAACGCATCATGATACAGCGCACGAAGGAAAACGAATACACTTCACGTAAATTCATAGGTTCCAACCAGACGCAATCCATTGCCTGGAAGCTCTCCATCCGTAATACACGCACGGAGCCTGTAACTCTCACTCTTTACGACCAACTGCCTGTATCGCGCAACAGTAACATTACCGTGGCGGCAGAAGAAATCAGCGGCGGAACATTGGACGAGGAAAAAGGCATCATCACCTGGCAAATTACTTTGCAGCCCGGTGAACAACGTGAATTGCCTTTGCGTTATAAGGTGAAATATCCTAAAGGACGAAACTTGATAATAGAATAATACCTTATGACTGTAAGACAAAAATTATCCGCCACCCCTCTGTACATGCAAATCCTGATAGGCATGATTGCCGGTATTGTTATTGGTATCATAGCCTTGCAGGCTAAGGGTGGCGCAATTTTTGTAAGCCATTGGATTCAGCCCTGGGGACAAATCTTTATCCGCCTCCTGCAACTGATAGCCGTTCCTTTGGTGTTCATCTCTCTGATAAAGGGTATGACCGGACTGAAAGACATCAGCACGTTCTCCCGTATCGGTGGAAAGACCATCGGCATATATATCTGCACAACCGTGATTGCCATTCTTTTAGGGCTTGCTATGGGCTTGCTCATACAGCCCGGCAAACTGGTAAACCACGAACAGGTAGCACACTTGCAGGAACACTACCACACCGTAGCGGAAGAAAAGAAACTTGCTGCCGAACAGACCAATGAGCAAGGACCGCTGGCTTTCTTGACAGATATTGTCCCCAGTAATGTTATCGAGGCTGCCTCCGATAACGGTAAGATACTTCAAATCATCTTTTTTGCCGTATTCTTCGGACTGGCCTCCCTGGCACTCCCTGCCCAGAAAGTGCAACCTGTCATTGCTTTGTTTAATAGTCTAAACGACATTGTTCTGAAAATGGTGGATTACATCATTCTATTCGCTCCCTGGGGTGTAGCGGCATTGATGGCAGGATTGGTAACGGACTTTCAGGGAGATACCAGTATATTCAGTGCATTGGCTGTTTATGCCTTGACGGTTGTTGTCGCTATGTTCATACTGCTGTTGGTTTTCTATCCAGTACTGGTACACTTCTTTACACGTATAAATCCATGGAAGTTTATCCGGGCAATGTATCCTGTGCAACTGTTTGCCTTCACCACAAGCAGCAGTGCCGCCACACTACCCGTAACGCTGAAAACCGTGAGAGATAAACTGGGGATATCGGAAAGAGTGAGTTCTTTTGTTCTGCCCGTCGGAGTTACAATCAATATGGATGGCACATCCTGTTATCAAACTATCGCAATACTTTTTATCGCACAGGTTCTGGGCATTGATTTAAGCTTCTCGCAACTCTGCATCATCGTTGTCATGACTGTGCTTTCATCCATCGGTACTCCCGGCATTCCTGGTGGAAGTTACGTTATCCTGGCAATGGTGCTTACGTCTGTAGGCATTCCGGCAGAAGGTCTGGCATTGATATTAGGTATTGACAGACCACTGGATATGTTGCGCACTTCGGTGAATGTAACAGGAGATGCAGTGGTGTCTGCTATGGTTGATTCACCATCACAATAAATATTATCCTTTTATAAAACTCAAATAATGAAACAGACAGTTCTTATCGTTTTCTTTGCAATCATGGCATTGGGAGTAACAGCCCAGTCACCTGTTTCCTTTCAGGTTAACGCCGGAATCGGTACTTCCAACTTCTGGGGGAAAAACGCGGAAAGCGACACACGCATCGCCTATAAAGCAGGTGTAGGCATGAACTACGAACTCAGTAGGACATGGATACTCCAAGCATCGCTGAATTTTGTATCAATAGGTGCGCGCAAAGAGATAGAGTACGTAGGCAAAGCGAACATGAATGAGATGTATATACAATTGCCTGTTATGATGGCCGCCCGCCTCAACCTCGGAAAGAACTACAGCGCCTCACTGAGCGCCGGGCCATACATCGCTTACGGTATAGGTGGTAAGACATCCGGCGATACGCGGGAGCAACACAGTCACAACAATTATTATCATGAAGACGGCTATAAATTCCGCATAGATACTTTCGGTAAACTCACAGATAATAATATGGGAAACAGGCGCATGGATGCCGGAATGATTTTCGGCATCCATATCGAATATCATAAATTTATCATGGGAGCAGAACTTCAATGGGGAATGGTTCAGGTTAATAACCAATTGATTAATATATTGCAACCATCCGGTTACGATGAAGCTTTCTCTCCCAAAAATGTAGCATCTTTCTTTACGGTGGGATACAGATTTTAATGAGCCGTTAATGACTTGAAATCATACCATCATTATTAGTGAATATATTTCTGCTAATCAACAACTGTATGGCTCGATCTGTGACCATATCCTGATTAGTTCTTTTACGGCCGAATCCCAATATTTGAGAAGTAACTTTCTTCAGGTCTCCGATGGGCATTGATATCTGCTGTTCAATGGCATAACGAGCGGCATTCATGACTTCAATTATGGGTATATCCAGAATATCACGCTTTGAATCGACTCGATATAGCGAATAGCCTTTCGACTGTTCTTCATCTTTCCAATAGATTTTCGTAATGTCGGATAATTGATCCTGATAATAGTCAACCAATAATCCGTCGATCATGGCCTGCAAACGTGGAGAAATTCTTGCCAGAGACCAAGACTGACAAATACGCTTGTACACAAGTGTATTTGTTATCGGCTGTTCTACACTAATTAGTATCTTTAGTTGTTCCTGAACTTTATGCTTTGAAGCCAACACAACATTTATATCATTATCTAATGTACAATGAGGAAGATTAGCAAACTCATATTCCTTTTCGCGTTCATTTATAAGTTTTACAATGCGTTCGTTGACTATATTAAATGATTTTACTCTAATGGATTCTCCTTCAGCAGAACGTTCAGAAGCCGCATTTCCTGGCAATTTTAGACTTTCCAGTTTCTGAATGATACGTTCAACAACCTTTTCTTTATTTTCAAACCAATCCATAGACCAGATACGCATGATATTCCAACAAAGCATCCGCAATACATCCGGTTGAACTATTTCCCTGTCTCTGGTTGTTTTCGTCTCGTAATAGTTTTTCCCATCACATAAAAGTCCAAGAATGTATTGGTCGGGTTTATCGGGATCAATAATAGCTAAATCCACCTTGAAATTAGAACGTCCTACCAAGGTATCTACTTTATAACCTCGTATTGTTAACTCCTTTGAGACCAATGCTATCAGTCCGGTAGCTTCATGAGACTGAATTTGCCCGGCAGTGGTAGCAAAAGTTCCTCTCTCAGCAAACTCCAGAAATTTTTTCAATCCTTCCACACCTTTGGCCTTAGTACGTTTTAAATCAATCTGCTCAGCACGTAAGGTGGAGAAGACAATCATCTCATAACGAGCACGGGAAACTGCCACATTCAACCGACGTTCTCCACCCTGCCCATTCAAAGGACCAAAATTCATAGAAACATTTCCATTTACATCCGGTCCGTAACCAACTGAAAACAAGATAACATCTCTTTCGTCACCCTGCACATTCTCCAAGTTTTTAATAAAGATAGGCTCATTATTTTCATAAGCAATCTTTTCAAGTTCCGGATGTTTTGCCAGTTCCTCCAGTAACAAGTCTTCTATAAGATTTTGCTGAACCTGACTGAACGACACTACACCAATACTCTTTCCTGAGAGTTTCTCATCAGCCAATCTCATGATTATCTCTTTTACAACAGCTTCAGCCTCGGCCTGATTACAACGACTACGTCCTTTATCATACACACCTTGTATCTTAACTAAGCGTACTTTAGAAATCCGATCATCAACAGAAGGAAATGTATAAAGCCTACCCTCATAATATTGTGAATTGCTGAATGAAATCAAACTCTCATGCTTACTACGGTAATGCCAAGTCAAGTAACGTGAAGGCATGGAGAGGGAAATACAATCATCCAGGATACTTTCCATATCATCAAAATCGGCTTCATCTTCATCCACCTGTGAAGATGAAAAGAAGCTTGTAGGAGGCATTTGTTTAGGATCACCAACCACTACCAGCGCCTTGCCACGAGCTATCGCACCTACCGCCTCGCTGGTAGGCATCTGTGAAGCTTCATCAAAAATGACCAGATCAAATTTTTCCGCATTAAGATCTATATATTGAGCTACGGAAATAGGACTCATCAACATACATGGACACAATTTTGGCAATAAAGTTGGTATCTGGTCAATAATACGGCGGATGGATGTTCCACGCCCTTTATTGAAAATATTTCTTCTTAAAATACCTACTTCCGAATTAGCCGCCGCTTCCATTGTCAACGAAGGTATTTTGGCAGCCATACGACAATAAAGTTCTTTCTTGCTCAACTCTTGGAAGTCTGCAGTAAGTTGCTTATACTTTTCAATTAATTCCTCAAAAATAAGTCCGTTAAATAAGCGAAGCATTTCATTGCTATCTACAAACTGCAATGCTAATTGATGATATGTTCCTTTCGCGAAAGCCAACGAAGCATCCTTGCCGTTCTTCCCATGTTTCCGAATATAATCGATTACTACGGAAAGTCCTTGCTCCTCCAGTTGTCTTCTACGCAAACACCATTGATACCAGTCTTTTAATAGTTCAAAGTGTGCTAACCACTTTTGTAGCAGTAAAGGGACACGGATTTCTATTTCCATAGTCGGCAGTTGTACTTCGCATAACTCTCCAAGTTGCTTACACGTAGTATCCATATCTCCCAGAGTCCAGTGCAAATCTTGAAACAATGTTCCATTCATTTCTCTGAATACATTCCAATCTTCTCCTATTACATTTATAAACTGCGTGATTACAACAGAATAAGACAAGTTTGTTTCTTGGGCATAACTTAAAAAAAGCTGATTTATATATGGAAGCAGTTCCAGAACAACCTCAATTTCATCCCAGTTTTCCTTTCCTTTTCTACCTAAATAACCAAATATGCGGAATAGTTCATCAGATTGTTCTTGGAGTTTTTTATCCAATTGCTGGTAATTAACCAATTGCTCCAATAGTTTAGATACATGTTTTTCTTGCAGATCAGTCCGGTAAATCTTTAATTTCTTCAAATATGAACGTTTGGCAAAGAATTTGGGAAGAAACCACTTTTCATTAATCCCCTTCCATTCTTGTCGCAACGCGAATGCATTTTCCTGAAAAATTTCCGATGCATAATATTGTTCCACTTCCTTGCGAAGCACTTTTCTATTCTTTCCAATAACAACAATTGCCAGCCATTCTTCAATTTGTTTTTTATTCACTGCCATTTGCAGGATAGTTCCGTTCAGCAATGGGATTTTTTGAATGATTTCAATCAATTTCTTCATCCAAACCAAACCTTCCGATGTATCCGATATAGATATAGATAAGGCATTGATAAACTTCTTTTTAAGAATCATGCATCTCTCAAATAAAGTTGAATATTGGATAATCAGTTCCTTTATTTTAATACAATTCTCAGAGAGAATATTATAAGGCTCTAATCCCTGTAGAGGATGATTTGCGGGATGTCCCGTAATTTTTATGATTGTATCCAATGCAGCTATTTCATCATTCATGATCTGCAGTGAATCTTTGGTCAATTGTTTAAAAACAGATAAATCAATAGCAAGTTCTTCACCTTCTATGGACAAATAATTCGTAATACAATCGTAGAGCGACAATCCTGACGTATGTGCTCGATGAAGTTCTTCCATGTAAGCAATAAGTTTTCGTCTGTATTCGAATAATTGTTCCGATTTTAACTGATACTCTGCCGGAGACTGGATACGGATAACCTCAATGGCTTTTTGCAATTGTTCCAAAAAATGCGATTTAGTGACTTTATTCGAATGAAGTTCCAGACAGAAAGGGCCTAATCCGATTTTCTCCAAACGATTTTGCACAACAGACAAAGCTGCCATCTTTTCCGCTACGAACAATATTCTCTTTCCTTTATAAAGAGCATTGGCTATCATATTAGTTATAGTCTGCGACTTACCTGTTCCCGGAGGTCCATGAAGAATAAAACTCTTTCCTTCACCAGCTTCTATCACTGCTTCCAATTGAGAAGAATCAACTGCTACCGGTATAGCAAAATTATCCGGTCCTAACTTCTTATCTATACTTCGGGCGTCAACTTCTATTCCTCTCTCTTCCAATTGTAGTCTGTTTTCCATAAGGCTGGCAATAACAGGATTCTGTTGCAATAGTTCCGCGTTAGAATGGATATCATTCCACATAACAAACTTATTGAAAGAGAAAAGTCCCAGCAACGCTTCTTCTTCTATATCCCACCCTTTCTGGTTCCGGATATTAGTACGAATTGTAGCAAAAATCTTTTTCACATCTACCCCACTTTCATCAGTAGGAAGAGGATCCAAACCTGAAATATGTACATTAAACTGTTGCTTCAACAATTCAACCAACGTTATATTCAATATAACTTCTTCGTCACGAGTACGGATTACATACCCCGTGGCACCACCTTTCCGTACAATATCTATGGGAATCAACAAAACCGGCGCATAACGCGGACGCACACTCTTAGGAGACTCATACCACTTCAATACGCCTAATACCAAAAACAAAGAGTTTGCACCATTCTCTTCAATAGCAGTACGGGATGTTCTATAAATATATTTAAGAGCGTTCTGAAGTTCCGTATCAGTCAGATATGAACGGAGCTTTTTATTTTTCAGTTCATTGACTACAAGTTCTTCCAAAGTATCCTTCCAAGTAACAGAGGTATATAGTCCAAACTCATTCGGTTCAATCGTTCCCTTTATAGGACATTGCAGAATTTGGTAACTTTCTCCGGCTTGCAGACGATCTTCCAGACGATCTATTTCAAATGATATAAATGGAATCACTTTTCTTCCCAAACGAATATTAATCAAATTATTGCGTAGCGAAAAGTCCAATAATTTTCGCTCCCATATAACTTGTTTGGTTATCTCCTTCCTATCATCATCCGGCTTAATTTCATACCGTTCTAACTGATTTACTTTTTGTGTCGCATTCTTGTGTTCCACCCCCTCATTTTCAATAACCCAGTGGCCTTCGTGATTTATTCTCTGGGGTAAAGGTCGTATGCTATTCAATCGGCTTCTATATACATCTACAAATAGTTCGAACTTATTATCCTCTCTTAGTTGTTTTTGGGCCAAATTCACCGCTTGCTCAAAAGTAACACCATCTGAAGCGGTCAGCACAGTCGTTTCAACCAATACAATTTCATTGATACCATCTGAGCTTCCTTTTAGTAAAAATGAAGCATCATCTCCAACAGGTTGCGAATACATGTCTTCCACAAGCCATGCTCCTACAAATATATGACCTTTCAGTAGTACCAGAAGAGGGTGAATACCATTGGCTTCCAAGCAAGAGGCAAACAATAAAGTAGAATCCATACATGTTCCCAACTTTTCTGTTAGTACCTTATCCGCCATACGAATGCGTTGCCCAAAGGGTTCGAAACTGGCAGGTGGCGTACAATATACTAAAGACTCGGAACGCAATGCCTCATAAATAGCCGCAACCTGTGCCCTCACTCTGTTCGGATCCTTCGTCTGGTATTCGTCAAGAGCAGAGTGTCCAGTCCAAGTTTCCAAAAATTGAGAAGCCTTGACGCTAACCCTTGAAATGAGCGGATGATTAGGGACAACAAATGCTGCCAAAAGTTCAGGCATAATTTTAGCCCCTGTCCATTGATTATAAGCCATAAGACTAATAGGATATTGGGATTCAAACAGGATTTCATCAACAATGGATATAGTAAGAGTAAATTCAGTTTCGACTCTTTCCGTCAATTCTATTAGCTTATTGGTTTTTGAAGCAATCTTCAACTGATTGACACGCACAATCTTGCCTTGCGGGATAACATCTACGACAATTTCTGAATGTTCTATCAATTCTCCATCAATAGATACACTTACTTGTTTCCAATCTTTCGTATCTCGATTGGTTATGTCACAAAAAGAAAAAGACAGAACATTATTATGCTGCATAGCATAATTAATACATGGGAGGTATTCCAACTGAATTTCGCTATTACATACCCTATCAGTTACGTTGTTGTTTTCCATTAGTTTCTACCATTATATTACAATAAAATGCAATATTCGTTCAAATTTTAAACAATAACAAATTATTTATCGGAAATTATTCATTTAAATTACAATTCATCGTTTTACCGATACTTTTGAATAAACGGTTTGGCTTCATTCGGTATCGTTTTAAGCTAATTACTAATTGTTGCTTCACTAAGATTTAATTCTTCGTTCACTAAGAACTAATATTTGCTTTGCATAAATCTTTTCGTTCGACGGTTGTCGAATTTGCGTTCGACAGCTGTCGAATAATTATTCGACATATATCGCATA
>QMCD01003536.1_pt1 | contig 16154 bp, 14 predicted proteins | sample 1821841 | NCBI WGS metagenome assembly QMCD01 (sample SAMN01991225, study PRJNA193472) | Termite gut metagenome, whole genome shotgun sequencing project. | isolation source: worker | host: Macrotermes natalensis | reverse complement strand
ATATTAAATAAAAAAGAGAAAAAGAGAAAAAATTGTTCGATATCACTGTATAAATTATACAAAAAACGAATAAATGACGATAATTATATGCTTATATTTGTATTTTAATCAGATAAGGAATAAAATGGCCAAAGAGAAAACTGTATATGTATGCAGTAATTGCGGGCAGGACTCACCGAAATGGGTCGGCAAATGCCCGGCGTGTGGAGAATGGAACACCTATATTGAAGAGATTGTTCAACGTGAAGAGAAGTCCGCATGGAAAAAATCCGTCGGATTCACGAAAGTGGCGAAACCACAACTTGTAGCGGAAATTAGCACCGATCAGCAAGCACGTATCAATACGCACAATGGCGAGCTCAATCGCGTGTTGGGTGGTGGATTAGTGGCAGGCTCGTTAGTTTTGGTAGGTGGCGAACCGGGCATCGGGAAGTCCACGCTTATGTTGCAAGTGGCGTTGCAAATGAAAAACCAAAAGGTGCTTTATGTAAGCGGCGAGGAAAGCGAACAACAACTCAAAATGCGTGCCGACCGTTTGGGTTTGACCCATGCGCCGTGTTATATTTTGAATGAAACGTCAACAACCAATATTTTTCAGCAAATAGCCGATTTATCGCCAAGTATGGTGGTTATAGACTCCATTCAAACGTTGCATACCGAAGCCGTTGATTCATCGGCGGGCAGCATTTCACAAATCAAGGAATGTGCTGCCGAATTGCAGAAATACGCCAAACAATCGAATATTCCGGTTTTCATCATTGGGCACATCACCAAAGACGGTAGCATCGCCGGTCCCAAACTCTTGGAACACATGGTGGATACGGTGTTGCAGTTTGAGGGTGACCGTAATCACGGCTATCGCATTTTGCGTTCGATCAAAAACCGTTTCGGTTCCACTTCGGAATTAGGTATTTTTGAAATGCAAAACTCCGGATTGCGTGAAGTTCCTAATCCTTCGGAGATTTTGCTGTCGCAACGTGATGAACAATTTAGCGGGACAGCGATAGCGGCAACCATTGAAGGCGCTCGTCCGATGTTGATTGAAATTCAGGCCTTGGTAAGTTCTGCTGCGTATGGAACTCCGCAGCGTTCGGCCACAGGATTTGATTTGCGGCGTTTGAATATGTTGCTTGCCGTGCTTGAAAAGCGTTGCGGTTTCAAGCTTTCCGCCAAGGATGTATTTTTGAATATCGCCGGCGGTATTCGTGTGGACGACCCTGCTATTGATTTGGCGGTCGTTGCGGCGATTTTATCCTCGAACGGCGACATTGCGATTTCGCCAAGAGATTGTTTCGCAGCGGAAGTTGGCCTGACAGGTGAAATACGCCCTATAACCCGCATCGAACAACGTTTAGCGGAAGCGGAAAAATTAGGATTCGAACGAATTTTTATTTCTAAATATAACACGAAAGGTTTGGAACAAGGCATGGACTCTAAAATTAAAATTGTTCCTGTTTCGGGGATGTATGAAGTGTTTTCAGAATTATTCGGATAAATATTGACATTCGTAAACAAAAAAGGCACAGATTTTAAATTCACCACAAAGAGCACAAAGAAATAAAAAACCTTTGTGTGTTCTTTGTGTCCTTAGTGGTGAAATTTTTATTTGTTTGTGCATAATTAATTTCATTGAAGGCTTGCGCCGTTCAAAAATTTTATGTAAATTTGCATTCTTAAACGATTCAAATGTCCGACACCAAAGATATTTTGCAAAATCTCGCCGAAAGCGATTATAAGTGGGGGTTTACAACCGACATCGCTACGGAAACCTTGAAAAAAGGGCTGAACGAAGATGTGATTAGGTTCATTTCCGCAAAGAAAAATGAACCGGAATTTATGTTAGACTTTCGCCTGAAAGCCTTTGCCAAATGGAAATCTATGCCGGAACCGCATTGGGCGCATTTGGATTATCCACCTGTCGATTATCAGGATATTGTGTATTGGGCAGCACCGAAAACGACTGAAAAATCTAATGAAATAGACCCTGAATTGATTGAAACGTTCAAAAAATTAGGTATTTCGTTGGAAGATGATCCGAAATTATCGAAAGTGGCGGTTGACGCAGTGATGGATAGCGTTTCGGTAAAAACCACGCATAGCGATGAATTGTCGAAACATGGCATTATTTTTTGTTCGATCAGCGAGGCGATCCGAGAGCATCCCGAACTCGTCAAACAGTACTTAGGATCGGTGGTTCCGGTGAGTGATAATTTTTTTGCGGCGTTAAATTCTGCCGTATTTAGTGATGGTTCGTTTGTGTATATTCCGAAAGGCGTGCGTTGTCCAATGGATTTGAGTACGTATTTCCGAATTAATGCTAAGGACTCCGGACAGTTTGAACGCACGCTGATTGTCGCTGATGAAGGGGCTTTTGTGAGTTATATGGAAGGCTGTACGGCACCGCAACGTGATGAAAACCAACTTCACGCAGCCATTGTGGAAATCGTGGTGATGAAAGACGCCGAAGTGAAATATTCCACCGTGCAAAATTGGTATCCCGGCAATAAAAATGGCGAGGGCGGTATCTATAATTTCGTTACAAAACGTGGGATTTGCAAAGGACACAATGCAAAATTGTCGTGGACACAAGTCGAAACCGGTTCTTCTATCACATGGAAATATCCGAGCGTCATTCTCAAAGGTGATAACACTGTTGGCGAGTTCTATTCCGTTGCGCTTACAAATAATCATCAGCAAGCCGATACCGGCACGAAGATGATTCATATTGGCAAAAACAGTCGAAGTACGATTATTTCCAAAGGTATTTCGGCAGGACAAAGTTCGAATGCGTATCGCGGGTTGGTCAAAGTGCTTTCGGGTGCGGAAAAAGCACGGAATTTCTCGCAGTGCGATTCTTTGCTACTCGGCGACCAATGCGGCGCACACACGTTTCCATATATTGATTGCAGTAATCAATCCGCCATCATCGAACACGAGGCCACTACGTCTAAAATATCGGAAGACCAATTGTTTTATTGCCAACAGCGCGGCATTACGACGGAATCGGCTGTAAGCCTCATCGTTAACGGATTTGCGAAAGAGGTAATGGATAAATTGCCAATGGAATTTGCGGTTGAAGCACAAAAATTATTAGGAATAAGTTTGGAAGGAAGTGTTGGATAAAATGGAAATTTTTAGTATAAATCATATTCTTTTTAGCCTTTGGGGCTACGATGTTTGCCTTTTGGAACTCGTCGGAACAGTGCTTGGCGTGCTGGCGGTATGGCTTGCTACACAAGGAAAATCCGTGAATTTTTTGGTTAGCATTGTCGGCATGTCGTTTTTAGCTATTTTCTTTTATCAAAAAGGCTTGTATTCATCGCTGATTTTGCAACTTATTTTGTGTTGTTTTTGTGCGTGGGGATATTATAATTGGACGAAACCTAATAAAAACAAGGGTTCTAAAGAGAGAGGTAAAAAAATTACGGTTTTAACAACTGTTCAACGTTTGTTGTTTATTGCTCTAATCCTTGTGTTTGTGGGGATTTGGGGTTCTATGATGATTTTTGCAAAACCGGATTTTCTAAAACTTATTTTTCCGGACGACTACAGCCACATCGCATTGGGCTATTTCGATGCATTTATTTTAATTGCATCTATGCTCGGCATGTTTTTACGTGCACAAAAAAAATTGGACAATTGGTTCGTCTTTTTATCGTCGGATATGATGGGCGTTATTCTGTATGCCTTGTCAGGCGCATATTTCGTAACAATGATGTGCAGCATTTATTTGTTGTTGGATATAAAAGCGATCATTTCATGGAAAAAAGAAATGCAGTCATCATAAATAAAAATCGTAAATTGTAAACAAAAAAATCGCAAATAAAATCATGTTAACCATAACAAACCTCTACGCTAATATCGGCGAAAAAGAAATCCTGAAAGGCTTGAATTTACAGGTAAATGCAGGTGAAGTGCATGCTATTATGGGACCCAACGGAACCGGAAAAAGCACGCTGGCTTCGGTCATCGCCGGACGTGAGAAATTCACTGTAACACAAGGCGAAATTACGTTTAACAACAAAAATCTGTTCGACCTTTCCATTGAAGAACGTGCTGCGGAAGGCATTTTCATTGGCTTTCAATATCCGGTGGAGATTCCGGGCGTGAGCATTGCGAATTTTATGCGTACAGCCGTAAACGAACAGCGCAAATATCGTGGTTTAGATCCTATGCCGATTTTTGAATTTCAGGCTTTGATGGAAGAAAAACAAAAGATTGTCGAACTTACCGACAAACTCGCAGGACGTAGTGTTAACGAAGGTTTTTCGGGAGGTGAAAAAAAGAAAAATGAAATTTTTCAAATGGCCATGCTCGAACCGAAATTAGCTATTTTAGATGAAACCGATTCGGGGCTTGATATTGATGCGCTCCGCATTGTGGCAAATGGTGTGAACAAACTCAAACGTCCCGACAATGCAACCGTTGTAATCACGCATTATCAGCGGCTTTTAGACTATATTGTTCCTGATTTCGTGCATATCATGTATGACGGAAGAATTGTGAAAACGGGCGATAAAACGTTGGCTTTGGAATTGGAAAAACGTGGATATGACTGGTTGAAATCGTAATGTTATGACAAAATTTTCTTGCAAAATAAAAAACCTTAATGCCTATCTGTTGGTCTTGCAAAACGGTGTTTTCGACCACAAAAGCATTCGACATTTCGCACCACCGCAAGGCGTGGAAATCATGTCCTGTGATGATTCCACCGGAAATTTCCGTATTATCGTAGCACCAAACACCATCGTCGAAAAACCGCTACAATTGGTCAATATCGTTGATACAACAGAACCTTTGGAAGTGACTCATTCGTTTGAAATCGTTGTGGGAGAAGGTGCTTCGCTATCCCTTATTCATTGCGACGAATCTATGAACAAGGTGAAAAATACAATTCAAACAACAGTTTCCATTGAATTGAAATCTCACAGTTCGTTACACTATTACAACCTTCAAAACATCAATAATCACAGCACGTTGAACCACGAAGCCGTTGTAAAGCAACACGAACATTCGCAGTTGATTTCACATACTTATACACTCAACGGAAAAATTCTAAATAAAGCGCAAACCATTGATTTTACAGGCAAATCCGCCTTTGCAGATGTTCAAGGATTGTATATTTTAGATAAAAATCAGCAATATACTCATCGCGTTCATTTAAATCACAATCTTCCGAAAGGGCAGTCCAATCAACTGTTTAAAGGAATTTTAGATGATTCTGCGAAAGCACTGTTTGAAGGACATGTTTTTGTTGCCAAACATGCACAAAAAACAGAAGCCTTGCAAAATAACAAAAATCTGTTGCTCAGCGACAAGTCGAATGCGCAGGCCGAACCGTTTTTGGAAATTTATGCCGATGATGTAAAATGCTCTCATGGCGCGTCCATTGGGCAGTTGGACGACGATACGCTGTTTTATTTGCGTACGCGCGGTATCCCCGAAAAACAAGCAAAAACCTTACTGATGTATGCTTTCGCAAACGATGTGGTTCGCAATGTGCATCTCGAACCCCTTCGTGAATACTTGGAAAGCCTCATCAAACGCCGTCTTAATGGAGAAAATATTACGTGCGAAGACTGCGTATTTTCGTGTGTGTGAAATTTTTCGTATCTTTGCAAAAAAATAATCAAAAAACTATGAAAAGAGATCAACAAATCTTCGATTTAATCGAGAAAGAACGCGAACGCCAAACACATGGCATTGAGCTTATTGCATCTGAAAACTTTGTAAGTCCGCAAGTGATGGAAGCGCAAGGCTCTTGTTTAACCAACAAATACGCCGAAGGCTATCCGGGAGCTCGTTACTACGGTGGTTGTCAGGTCGTTGACCAAACGGAGCAATTGGCTATTGATCGTGCTAAACAATTGTTTGGTGCGGAATATGCGAATGTTCAACCGCACTCCGGCGCTCAAGCTAATATGGCGGTGTTTTTGACCTGTTTGAAACCCGGCGATACCTTTATGGGTCTGGATTTGTCGCATGGTGGGCATCTTTCGCACGGCTCGCCTGTGAATTCATCGGGCATTTTGTATCGTCCGGTGGCTTATACAGTTGAAGAGGCTACGGGGTTGATCAATTATGATATTATGGAAGAAGTCGCTTTGCGCGAGAAACCGAAAATGATCATCGGTGGCGCTTCGGCTTATTCACGTGATTGGGATTGGAAACGCATGCGAGAAATCGCTGATAAAGTCGGTGCGATTTTGATGGCGGATATTTCGCATCCGTCGGGCTTGATTGCTCGTGGTTTGCTGAATAATCCTGTTCCGCATTGCCATATTATCACGACAACGACGCACAAAACGTTACGTGGACCTCGTGGCGGATTGATTATTATGGGTAAAGATTTTGATAATCCTTGGGGCTTAAAAACGCCGAAAGGAGAAATTAAAAAAATGTCTGCATTGCTCAATTCTGCTGTGTTTCCGGGCATTCAAGGCGGCCCGCTTGAACACGTGATTGCTGCGAAAGCAGTGGCTTTTGGTGAAGCCTTGTCTGATGAATATTTAACGTATATCAAACAAGTCAAAGCTAATGCGCAAGCCATGTGCAAAGCCTTTATTGATAAGGGTTATAAAGTTATTTCCGGAGGCACGGACAATCATTTAATGTTGATAGATCTTCGTACAAAATTTCCGGAAATTTCCGGCAAAATGGTAGAAAATGCGTTGGTTAAAGCCGATATCACGATTAATAAAAACATGGTTCCGTTCGATAGCCGCACACCGTTTACAACTTCCGGTATTCGTGTGGGTACTGCTGCCGTAACTTCTCGCGGTTTGAAAGAAGCCGATATGCCGGTGATTGTACAGTTTATCGATGATGTAATTTCCAATATCAATGATGAAGCGAAACTTGAGGAAATTTGCAAAAAGGTGAACGCTATGATGTCGCAAAGACCGTTGTTTGTATAATATCCATAATTTTGTCTAATGAGTATTCAGAAATTCCTGTTCCGGCATCTCAGTTTGGAAACCTATCTTCGGTTACTGCAAAGAAGTTATTTTTTGCTTTATAAAATTGGCATTCTCCGGTGGAGTAAGGCGTATATGTATCACTATTACGTCAGAAAACTGATCAAACATGGCGATACCGTTCTCGATATTGGTGCAAACCTCGGTTATTACTCCATTCTGTTTGCCAAATGGGTTGGACGGTCAGGACATGTTTACAGTGTGGAGCCTATTCAAATCTATAATCAAATTTTCAACGAAAAAGCCCGAAGATACGGCAATATCACACTATATCCATACGCTTTGGGGCAGGAGGAAAAAACCATCCAAATGGTTTCTTCGCCCAATGTCGGTTATTTGCGTACAGGATTGCCGCATGTTTACGATGCGCAAACCGACGGCGCTCTTGAAAAAGTTGAATTTCGATTTGATGCGGAAATGAAAATTCCATCGAAACTATTTGCGCCATTAAGTCGAATTGATTATATCAAATGCGATGTTGAGGGCTTTGAACAAGTGATTCTATCGGATATGAAAAACATCATTGCACAACACAAACCAAAGGTACAAGTTGAAGTTTGGGAAGGTAATGAAGTTGCGGTAACCGGTCTGTTTCAAGCAATGGGGTATGTGGCGTACAAACTCGTCAACAAACGTCTCGTGCGAGTACAAGAAATCCCATGCAAGATTGATGGCGATTATATTTTTATTCACAATGATGATGCGGATTCGAAGAAGTCATAACAATGACGATTAATCCGTTTTTTGTTTGGGCGAACACAACGGTTTGCCCTTTTTTTATCGCGGCAATTGCACAAAAAACGCTGTGCCATTTTCATTACTTTCAAATGAGAGCGTGCCGTTAAACTGCTCAATAATATTTTTCGTGATGGCTAATCCTAAGCCCATTCCGGAGGTTTTTGTGGTGAAATTCGGTTCAAAAATATGATTGCGGATTTCGACAGGAATACCTGTTCCGTTGTCTTGGATCGTAATAATGACAGCACTTTCCGACGAAGATAAAGAAACATTGACGTGTGGATTTTCAATTTCGGAAACGGCTTGTTTGGCATTTTTAAGGATATTGACCAAGGCTCTGGATAATTGTTTTTCATCGGCTGAAACAACAGTGTTTTCAGTACTTTCCGTTGTTTCAAAATGAATGATGTTATCCGTATTCATCAATAAAATTACTTTTNNNNACTTTTTCTAAACAAGTTTTTATGTTCACCTCGGTAAGTTCAACGTTGGATTGTTGTGCGAAATTTGCAAATTCGGAAGCGATTGCCGAGAGGTTGTCAATCTGCTCAATCATCACGGTAGAAAAGCGTTTGATGCGTTCGTCAAAATCATTTTTTTGATCGTTCCATGCTTTTTGAATTTGCTGAACATTCAATTTCATCGGCGTTAGCGGATTTTTAATTTCGTGAGCGATTTGTTTCGCCATTTCGTTCCACGCCATTTGACGCTCAGACTCAACCAAGGGTTTTGTTAATTGTTTGACGATGAGAAAAACCAAGGCAAATATCAGAATAATCAACACCACAAACAAATTCACATAAGCCGTTACAAATGATGAAATTTCCTGCCGAAGTTCCGTTTGTTTCGCAAAATGTGGCAAATTCAGATAGCCGACTAATTCATTCCGGTAATTCCGAAATGGAACGTATGAACTGTAAAACGTTTGTTCATTTAACGTTTCTTTTTGAACATAAAAATTCTTATGTTCTTTGTTTAACTGTTGAAATGCGTGCGGATCCATTTCATTTCTTGGCAAATCTTTGAATGCCTCGTCAATAGAGGATTTAGTGATGATGTATCCCGTTTCATCGTAGAAAAAAATATCAGTAAAAAAGACGTCCGAAAATTCGGTTAATTTTTTTTGTAAGATTGGACTTTCGAGAATCTCAACAGGCATTTCATCGCCAAATGTTTGCTCCATTAAAAGGAGTAGCGAATAGGTTTTTTCACGAAGAACTTTTTGATTTTTTTGTGCATTTAGCCGTTGAACGTAGATAGCAGAAGTTAAGCCGATGACCACAAATGTAAATAACACAATACCTAAAATGGTTAATCGCAAACGTTGTGCAAAACTCTCAAATAATGCACGAAACGCGCGTCTTCGGAGTAATATCCACATTAATCCGAGAAATACGCTTAAAATAAATACAAACGAAAATATTGAAAGTTGGTCACGAAATGTTGGAATTCGTTTACTGATGATCAACGATTTCTCATGGTCGGAATCATCTGTAAATATGAGCAAATGGTCGAAATCTTCGTAGTCCGAAAATGTTTTATTAGTTCGTTCTTTTGGTAAAAAAAGTTGTAATGGATAAACGAAGGAGCCGATTTGTTTGACTAATCCCGAATGGTCGTAATACGCTACACTGTAGCCATTTTCTCTGAGATTATTTTGTTGTTTAGCGATTTTTTCTTTGGACGCAAATTCGATGTACAAATTATGATTTCCGGAAATTTTTACAATCCCCAAATAATTGAAATCAAAAGGACTTTGATGAATTTCAAACAGATTTTTGTTTGCGGTTGAACGGCCGTGCTGTTGTATTTTTTCATCAAAAAACGAACGACAATCGACAACCGTTTTTTCATCATCTAATAGTAATTTTTCGTTTGTGTCGCACAGCGTTAAAGACAAGGTGTAGTTTTCTAAAAACGTTGAATCAAAGATGGTTCTAAGGAGTTCGATTTTCAAATCTTCATCGGTTTGTTTGCTCAAAACTAATGAATCCAAACGAATTTTTTCGCACCATGATTCAAAAAATTGTAAACCATCCGTATCATTGTCGTTTAGCAGCTCTTCCGCAAATATCAAGCGGTTCCGATGTTCGTGCCGAATGTGTAATTGATTATAAAAAACACTAATCACTGCCGATATTGCAAGCGAGATTATAAGCCAGTGCAATAAATTCGGCTGTTTTTGTGAAGGGTTTTTTATACTCATGACAATGTGTTTTCGATAAACTCTAAAAGTTCGGTTTGGCCTTTATTTTGAACAGCAGATGTTTTGAAAATCGGAGGAATATCGTCCCATGATTTTAACATCTCTCGTTTGAATGCAGCTATATTTTTATCGGTTTGCACCGTTGAGATTTTATCGATTTTTGTAAAGACTAAAACGAAAGGAATCCCCTGCTCGCCAAGCCAATCGATGAATTCCAAATCAATTTTTTGCGGTTCTAAACGGGAGTCAATTAACACAAAAACGCAGTACAGATTTTCGCGTTTAGTCAAATAATCTACAATCATGCCTTCCCATTTCTCACGGTTGGACTTGGCGGTTCGTGCATAGCCATAGCCCGGTAAATCGACCAAATACCACTGATTATTGTTGATTGAAAAATGATTGATGAGTTGTGTTTTCCCGGGTTTCGATGAGGTTTTTGCAAGATTTTTATTATTGCAGAGCATATTAATCAACGACGATTTCCCCACGTTGGAACGCCCAATAAACGCAAAGTCCGGCACTTGGTCGTTCGGACATTTTTTATAATTGGTGTTACTGATGAGAAATGTGGCTGATGTGATTTTCATGCATAAATAATTCTGTTACAAGCCCAGCAAGGTACAAATTTTCTTTTGAATATCCGTATTTTCATAAATGCCCATAAATTGCTCTGCACCGGGACCGAATGCAAAAACCGGCACCATTACCGGTGTATGGCCGAATGTAGCAAATCGGGGCATCATGCCGCCAAGTCTTTCGTCGTATTTGGGGATCGCCAAACCGCCGGTTTCGTGGTCGCCTGTAACAATGACAAGCGTGTTGCCGTCTTTTTTCGCAAACTCCAAAACCGCTTTAACCGTGTTGTCAAAATCTTTCAATTCCTCAAGCAGTCCGTCAAACGTATTATCTTCGCCTTGCCAATCGATTTGCGAACCTTCAATCATCATAAAAAATCCTTTTGAATTTTGATTAAGCAGTTCAATAGCCTTTTGTGACGCAGGTTTCAGATATTCGCCACGTCCTTGCACCATGGATTTAGGATGCTCATCGTATAACAATCCGGCGAGTTTCGGTTGTTGGGTTTGCAACAAATCATTTAAATTGTAAAACACTTGAAACCCTTGATTTTTCAAGCTATCTGTAAGGTTTCGATTGTCTTTCCGTTTTTCAAAGCGATTTCTGCCACCACCGATAAACAGCGTGGGATGAGTGTTCAGCAAGTCAGCGGCAAGTTCTTCGTAATTGTAGCGGCTGATGTTATGCGCCAAAAATGCGGCCGGTGTGGCATGCGTGATGTCGCAGGTTGCAACCACGCCTGTTGACAAGCCTTTTGTGTTGCTTAATTGGACTAATGTTTGCAATGGTTCTTTCGTTTCCGGATCTACGCTGACGTATGGATTATTTGTCTTTTTTCCTGTGGACAGCGCAGTTGCCGCAGCGCTTGAAAGAGTTATGAAATTATTGTATGATGATGTTTTTTGAAAACCGATATGTTTGAATTGCTCGAACGCATTGTCTTTTTGAACGGTTATCAATGCAAAAACCTGCGTCGATGCCATACCATCGCCAATCATGAGAATCACGTTTTTGGGCGTGTTTGGCGTTTGTTGAACCGGTTGTTTAGCGTTTCTTTGAGCAGAGATACTTACAGTTACAATTAGCAATAGCGATAAAGAAAATAGTTTTTTCATGGATAAAATTTTTAAATATTTTACAAAGATACGAAAAAAAATGATACTTGGTAAAGAAAAATTAAAAAATAATATTTTTTTAACATTTATATCTCAAAATAACGATTTTTTTTGTAATTTTGTACCCTTTATTTTTATCAATGACACCCTCCGAACTGATCCAAATCTATCAAAAGTCGCCAAATGTACAAACTCTTGTACAGGCGTTGCAAAAATCCGACATGCCTTTGAAAACAGGCCTTTCCGGGTTTTCGGGCTCGTCGCGTGCATTGATTGCGGCAGCGGTCGTTTCGGAAACGTATTTCTACCACTTGTTTATTTTGCAAGACAAGGAGCAAGCGGCTTATTTTCATAACGATTTGGAAAAATTGCTTGATGAATATCAGTTAGATTTTGAGCACAAAAATGTATTGTTTTTCCCCGCTTCCGCGAAACGTCCGTATGATGCGGAATTGGTGGATAATGCCAATGTTTTGCAACGTGCCGAAGTTTTGCACCGTTTGGAAATGAACGATCGAAAAACGATTGTGGTTACTTATCCCGAAGCCCTTTCGGAAAAGGTGATTACACAAACCGTACTGCGGAAAAACACGATCAAATTGCAAACCAAAGAAGCCGTTTCGATGGATTTTGTTTTGGATTTGTTGATGGAATATCATTTTGAGCGTGTGGATTTTGTTCTGGAACCCGGTCAGTATGCGGTTCGTGGTGGAATTTTAGATGTATTCTCTTTTGCAGGTGATGATCCCTATCGGTTGGAATTTTTTGGCGATGAAATTGAGTCTATTCGTAGTTTTGATGCGGTTTCCCAACTATCCAAGCAGCGTTACGAAAAAATTACGATTTTACCAAATATCCAAACACAAGAAACCATTGCCGAACGAACCTCTGTTTTTTCGCATTTACCTAAGGATACAGCAGTTTGGATTGATGATGTCGAATCGTGCAAAGCGATTTTAAACCGTTCGTTGGATAAAGCGACGCAGGCTTATCAATCTCTTGAATCACTTGTTGTTAGGTCAAAGCCCGAAGAATTGTATGCTTCGGATCAAGAATTTTTACACGACATAGATAAGTTTTCTGTTATTGAATTTGGCTTGTCCGGTTATTTCAAACACGATCAAGATATAGCCTTTGAACGCAACCTGCATTCAATAAACAGTTTGAGTTGTTGGTAAATACGTTGTTGGATCAATCCGATAACGGTTATACCAATATCATTTTGTCGGATAATCCCAAGCAAATTCAACGTTTGGAGCGTGTGTTTTTTGAATTAGGAAGTGCCGAACGGCAGGTACGTTTCATTCCTCTGAAAGTCTCTGTTCATGAGGGTTTCATCGACCATCAACAAAAAATAGCATGTTTCACTGATCACCAAATTTTCGAGCGTTATCACCGGTTTACAACCCATCGTCAAATTCAAAATAAAGAGACGATTACGCTTAAAGAGTTGTATGATTTGAAACCGGGTGATTACGTAACGCACATCGATCATGGTGTCGGACGTTTCGGCGGGCTTGAAAAGACGGACGTTGGCGGACATCAGCAAGAAACCATTCGATTGGTTTATAAAGATAATGATGTGCTGTTTATCAGTATTCATGCGCTGCACAAGATTTCGCGTTACAGCGGAAAAGAAGGTGCGGAGCCGACGTTGACACGCTTAGGCTCAAACACATGGAGCGCTTTGAAACACAAAGCCAAACAACGTGTCAAAGATATTGCCAAGGATTTAATCAAATTGTATGCACAGCGCAAAGCCTCACGTGGTTTTGCGTTTCATGCGGATTCGTATTTACAAAATGAATTGGAAGCCTCGTTTTTTTACGAGGATACGCCCGACCAACTCAAAGCCACACAAGACGTGAAAAACGATATGGAATCTACTTCGCCAATGGATCGTTTGATTTGCGGCGATGTGGGTTTCGGAAAAACGGAAGTGGCGATACGAGCGGCGTTCAAGGCTGTTGCAGACGGAAAGCAAGTGGCGGTTTTAGTGCCTACAACAATTTTGGCGTTTCAGCATTATAAAACATTTTCCGAACGATTGAAAACGATGCCGTGTAAGGTCGAGTATCTATCACGATTCCGCACCACGAAAGACAAAACACGCATTCTAAAAGAATTGAAAAATGGTCAGATTGATGTTTTAATCGGTACACATCGCCTTACGGGAAAAGACGTTCAATTCAAGGATTTGGGATTATTGATTATCGACGAAGAACAAAAATTCGGCGTGGCCATGAAAGAAAAATTGAAAGCTATGAAAGTCAATGTGGACACGCTTGCACTTTCTGCAACGCCCATTCCACGCACGTTGCAGTTCTCTTTGATGGGTGCGCGCGACATGTCGATTATCAGTACACCGCCGCCGAATCGTTTTCCGGTTCACACGGAAATTCATGTGTTTGACGAGGAAATTATTCGTGATGCGATTATTCATGAACTGAGTCGTGGCGGACAGGTTTTTTTCGTGCATAGCCGTGTGCAAAACATCATGGATATTGCAGGACTGGTGCAGCGATTAGTGCCTGATGCTCGCATTGGAGTAGGACATGGACAGATGGACGGCGATAAACTTGAAGAAGTGATGATGAGTTTTATCGAAGGCGAATTGGATATTTTGGTGGCGACAAAAATCGTCGAAAACGGATTGGATATTCCCAATGCAAACACGATTATTATCAACGAGGCGCAGGCTTATGGATTGAGCGAGCTACACCAATTACGAGGCAGGGTGGGACGTTCGAATAAAAAATCGTTTTGCTATTTGATTTCACCACCGACGTATATGTTGAGTGATGAAGCGAAAAAACGCTTGCGTGCGATCGAAGAATTTTCCGAGATTGGCAGCGGTTTCAACATCGCTATGCGAGACTTGGATATTCGTGGTGCGGGCAATGTGTTGGGTGCAGAACAAAGCGGTTTTCTCAGTGATATAGGCTTCGACACTTATCATAAAATTCTGGACGAAGCCATTCAGGAATTGAAAGAAACCGAATTTAAAGATCTTTATCAGACGGAAGAAAAACCGGAAGTTTTAGCGTCGAAAGATTGCACGATTGAAACCGATTTGGAGTTGCTTCTGCCTGATACTTACGTGAACAGTGTTGCCGAAAGGCTCAGTCTTTACAAGCAATTAGATGTGTTGGAAACCGATGCCGATCTTGCCACATTCAAGCGTCAATTAGAAGACCGTTTCGGCAAACTTCCGCCACAAACCGAAGAGTTAATCGAAACGATAAAAATGCGCCGTTTAGCCAAACAAATCGGCTTGGAAAAAGTTATTTTGAAACGTCGAAAATTTGTCGGCACATTCATCACAGATCCAAACTCTACATTCTACCAATCGCCCACATTTGAGAAGGTTTTGGAGTATGTCAAAAATCGTCCGAAAGATTGTGAGTTCAAAGAGATTAATAATAAATTGACGATTGCCTTTCCGAATATTGATCGGATTTCTGATGTTTGTGATATTCTTGTAGAGATAATTTTGTGATCGGAATACATACAGAAACAAATTATGGCTCAATTTTATTGTGTGGCGAATTTGATTTCCTTTGTTCGGTTTTCAATCGGCGCTCTACTTTTTTCACATCTTCGGCAGGTGGTAAGTTTTCCGGGACAAGACCACGTTCAATCATAATTTTGCGAACACTGGCATTATTTTCAACGTGTTCTTGCTCTATATTTTCTGTCCCCAAAAGATTTTTGAGGTTTACATTTTCCGCAGTCATTGCCGCTGCGAAATCTTTGGCTTTAATCGTTACGGTCGGCAAAAAATCGGCTAATGGCCGTCCTTTCGGAACATTCATTTTTCGTTTAAGCTGATCGGTATTTAACTGAAACAATGCTAAATCGCCTTTCGAGCGAATGATTGCGAACCCTTTATCATCAATACCACGTTCGTATAAAATACCTGATAATCTTTTTTCGGTTTCTTGCAATTTTTTTCGTGCTGTAACCCGTTCATATTCCAACAAACGCTGTTCGATAACTTCTGCACGGCGCGTCTGTACGGCAAAGTAGGTTTGAGCAAATGCGATTTGCGGTTTGCGAGGGTCGCCGTTTTGAGCAACGAGATAACATGCGTAACGGGTCAAAAGTATGTCATCGACCTCTTTTGTCGCGTTTTTAGGCATTTCTATCGTTTTGTTGACGTCAACAAAATGTAACAGAACACTTATATCGGCGTTTTTGCAACTCTCTTTCGCTTTTTCTATGATTTTGCAAAAATTTCGCCATTCTGCATAATCTAAAAGTTTTTGCAATTCACGAGCGCTCCAGCACTCTACACCATTGTAATCGCAAGCAATAGCCTCGAATTGCTCGAATAGATTTTTGATTTCACTTTCTTTCATATTTTTTAGATTTATAAAATTTTAATAGAGTTTTGCAAATTTACGATGAAAAGAAAAAATATCCAAACAAAAAATTCTTAAAAACTGTTAAAAATGCTTGTTTTTAGTTAAAAAGTGTTAAAATTTGGCAAAGTACAAATTTTTTTGTACTTTTGTTCTTATGATTTTTGCAGACTCC
>QMCD01003909.1_pt1 | contig 16156 bp, 13 predicted proteins | sample 1821841 | NCBI WGS metagenome assembly QMCD01 (sample SAMN01991225, study PRJNA193472) | Termite gut metagenome, whole genome shotgun sequencing project. | isolation source: worker | host: Macrotermes natalensis | reverse complement strand
CTCCCGCCGCAACACCATCGAGAATATCTGGCGCATTGCGAAGCGCCATCAGCATAAGCATTAGGGTATAGTCAGCCACACCATCCGGCGAATATGCGCAGTTGGTAACGGTAATCCCCAAGCGCCCAGCCGCTTTTAAATCGATGTGGTCAAGCCCGATGCTGCGTGTACTCAGGTACCTTACTCCGGCCCGGTGAAGAGTTGAGAGGCTATGTTCGGAAATTTTTGTTTTATGGCTGACACTCAAGCATCGGTTGCCGATTTTGGCAATCACACCCGAGGCAATGACATCTCTCACCGCAGCCCTGCGTATTATGGTTGGAGAAACACTAAAACGCGGCGCAAGTTCATAAAATACCTGTTCTTCGTCCTGCTCGCAGTCTATTACCGTAATGCCTATACGTTGCATACGTTTCTCCTCCTATCCTCAATTACCGTATCCTGCGGCAGGGGATAACCTACAACACAATCGTTAGTGTAAAGCAGTTCTTCTCTGAGCAAAGCCCCTGTTTGCCGCTCATACTCTTGGCGGTATATACATATCTGCTGGTGTAGGTGTTATCCATTGGGCGGTAGGCTTAGCAGCATTCGCAGTTGGAGAGTTGGGACTTAAGGGTTGTCTTGACACTGCAAGAGCTGTGCGTGACGAGTGTTATAGACACTGATAAAATAATATTATGATACATACCTATAAAGATAACTATTTGCTTACCAAATGGACGCAAAAGCGATTTGAAAACAATGCTCCCGTTAAGAGTGATGTATTAGCATACTGCATTATGGGGTTAGTGATAGCTGTTGGAATAACTACATTCTTTATCAAAGGCATTGTGTCGGATTATATCCAAATAGGGATATTTTCATTCGCAGCTATATCTATGTTGATACTATTTCTTGTCAAAATGGTGCGCAATAAACAAATTGATTGGTTTCTGATAGGATTACTCGCTGTGTTATGTTTTGGCATACATTTTTCATATCAATTATTAGAAATAGCACAAGAATTAGCGCAATCCTAATTATACAAAATTAACAAGTGATTTAAGATGTTTAGGCGAACCCCATAGGTTCGCCTAATTTTTGTACCTTTGCACGATTAATAAATATAGTACTATATGAAATTATTAGAAGGAAAGGTTGCCGTAGTTACGGGTGCGGCACGAGGAATCGGAAAGACGGTAGCGATGCGTTTTGCTGAACACGGAGCAGCCGTTGCATTTACCGATATCGCCGAGAACGATGCATTTAAGGCTACCGAGCAGGAGCTCGCAGCATTGGGCGTAAAAGCCAAGGGCTATGTATCTAATGCGGCGGATTTTGCCCAGACTCACGAAGTAATAGAGAAAATTCACGCTGATTTCGGGCGGATTGATATTTTGGTAAACAATGCGGGCATTACGCGCGATACGTTGCTTTTGAAGATGGACGAGGCGTTATGGGACGCTGTATTAACGGTTAATCTGAAATCGGCATTCAACTTTATCCACGCTACAGCTCCGATTATGATGCGCCAAAGGGGCGGTTCGATAATCAATATGTCGTCAGTAGTGGGAGTTCACGGAAATGCGGGACAGGCTAACTATGCCGCTTCAAAGGCAGGTATGATTGCACTCGCTAAATCGACCGCCGTAGAGCTTGGACCACGCGGTATTCGCGCCAACTCTATCGCACCGGGATTTATCGTAACCGATATGACTGCCGTTCTATCGGACGATGTTCGCAAGAAGTGGGAGGCAATGATACCTCTTCGCCGAGGCGGAACGCCAGACGATGTTGCCGATACGGCACTCTATCTCGCCTCAGACCTGTCGTCTTATGTTTCGGGACAGACAATCGAGGTAAACGGAGCGATGTACACCTAAAAATAGAGCCTAAAAAGGCTCTATTTTTTTAATTTAAGATTGTAATAAAAAAGAGGTCTAATGACCTCTTTTTTATTGAATTGCATATCTTCTACTCAGCAGGAACAACATCTGTCGAGTTATTAAGGGTCAGCTGATATGTTATAAAACCGCCGTTTGATGACGAGAATTTACCCAATATTGCCGTCAAATCAACCACTGCTCCGTTTTCAGGCAGCTTGTCATTAGCAAATTTCGAATATCCCGAAGTACGCACAACATAGTTCGCTTTCACATCATTAGTCGAAGAAGTCCCAAACACAAACAATGCCTCACCATAGAAACTGCTGTTTGTAAGCACATCGTGGTATCCCCAAGTCGGATACAATCTATCCTGTGGTATATTGGGATACGCATAGTACTGACTGGGCGGATTATCCTGAGGTTTAGCAGCCGTACCATTATAATAGTTTCTCCAAGCTGCAATCACATCTTCAAAATCGGGGGCATATCCCGTTACACCATTCAGAATATATGTCTGTGTAAATTTCGGATAGCGGTTGTTTGTCGAAGCATTCGTACCATAGACACTTCTAACACCTTTGAATTTTACAAGTCGTCCCAAATCAGCAGGGTCGTTCAAATCTCCCGGACCTTTGATTTCGAGAATATCGGCATCTGTCAAGGTCGTCATAGCACCTTTACGAATATGGTGGTCGATATCTTGTTGCAGGTCGATATAGTCATTCGAATATTGTGGATTTGCACTCGCCGTTCCGAGCGAAAGCATAAAGCGATAGTTACCTAACGTCAAGTTTTCCGCAACGACATACACCGTCTGTCCAACCTTGTATTCGTTCTGCAACGAGCCCTTACCTACCTTTATTTCGAGAGCACCACTGGCATCTTGAATTATCATATTGCGATAGAAGTTACCCGGGCGGTCGTTTGTAATAACCTTACCCTTTATCACATAATTACGGGTAATTAACACTTTATTTGCAGCGTGGTCAACAGGATATTGGTTAAAATAAAGTTGCTTCAATTCTGCAATAGTTACTATATTATACCCCTCCTCTATAAGGTCGGCATCTTCCCATATTTTCTCAGGTCTCGGGTTTTTATAGTTGCCGTAACAACCAACCAAAACCGTTCCCAATACTACGAGAGTCAATATATATATTATTCTTTTCATACTCTTCTTTTATGTTAGAAACGTAAATATAAGTTTAGATAGATATTCAACCCAAACAGGTAATAGTATTTGGAGTCGAATGCACTATATTCTGTCGAAGTACGGCTCGGCTCGTGAATACGCATCTGCTCGAAACCACCCGTTTTAATGTTGGTGTTGTTGAGAACATTGCGAACATCGAGACTGAATCCGAGCTGATAGCGATAATTTACATACCAGTTATGTCCGACATTTATACCGAGCAAGAATGCAGGGTCGAGTTTTTCTTCTACTTTATTTTTATTATATTCAGCGATACCCGCTTCTTCTCCAAGTGTATCTATCAACATCACCTGAAGCATATCTGTACGAAGCAGCGGGTTCATCGACAAGTAGAGGTTGTCGTAATAACTTGCCGTCAAGCTAAAGAACCAATTATTACCCGTGCGGAAATTCACACTCAAATTGGCAGCCGTCTGGGGAGTAGATTCAACCTTATACCCTTTCCACCTTACAACCTCATCTTCATAGACAATATTTGCGCTATTATCGGCAGTTTGAGTAAATATCGGATTATTAGCATATCTATAATCACCTAAATTCAAGGCACCCGATATATTCATTTCCGTAATAATCGGAATACGGAAACCGAACTCCAAACCCATATGCTGTTGGTCTATGCCGCTCATTGCAAAGTTCGTAAAGCCATTCTGCAAATCGTCATAGAAGCTAATCATACGGTTCAAGTCCTTTATATACGTATAATACAAAGATGCACGCAACGTAAGGAACGGCGTACGCATCGAATAGGTCAAATCTCCACCGAACATTTGAGAAGCCTTCAAGTGTGGTGTCAAACTATTACGTGTACGAGGCGCAACAAATCCATCATCAAAGGTCGGCGCATCTCGGGTTACGATACCGCTAAATGCGAGACGATGTTGCGGATTAAAGTTATACGCCGTATTCATTTTCAACTTATATGTGAAAAATTCGGGTTGCTCGCTCTTACCATACGAATTATCGGGGAAGAGACCCTTGCGGTACTTGCTATCCTTATAGAACGATGCGTAACCGAACTCGGTAGCAGCGACTCCCTCGAATCCGCCTTTCTGAAGACTATATGTAATCCAGCCTTGAGCATTAGTAACGTGAGCATAGTAGTCGTAACCATATTTCTCACCCTCCTTAACGATAAAGTTATCTGGATTACCCATCGCATCGGCATCGCCGTAGTTGATAATATCGTTGTACATCGCCAACGAGCTGCTGCCGAAATCTCTCTCTGCAAAATTATCCACATTGACCCAGTATTGACCACCCAAAAGGTCTTTAACGCTCGTATAGTAGTTCGTAACGTTCATTCTGCCCGCTAACCCGAACCTCAACACAGAAGCACTATTCATCTGATAGGTAAACGTCCCTCTCAAATTGAAATCGTTTTGGTCTGTATGACGCTCCGAAATAATATAGACCGAGCGACCATCCTCTAACAAATTGCCATTAGGGTCTTTAGCCTTGTCTACATTATTTGTAGAATTATAGTTGATGTTATAAATTCGGTCCCAATTAATTTGAGTATAGTCGGTATTGTTCTGCCCCCAATACTCCTTCAAAACATCGCTCTTATCGTATTGCTCACGAAGGTCATAGTATGACGGCAAATTGCGGTGATAGTCGGGTTTCGGGTCGGCAGCATTGTTCCAATCCAGTGCCGAATAGCCGTTCTTACCGAAACGATACGAAGCGGCAGCCTCGAATTTAAACTTATCTGAAATCTGCCAGTCGTAATTGGCAATAACAAGTGGCTCGTGGTAATCTCTCACACGTGCATTGCGCAGCTTACCATTCTGATATCCCCAGTTAGGATTATAGAAGTTAGAACCAACGAGGTCATATACCTCTTGGGTTGCTGCCATCTGCGCACCACGTTGTGTCGGAACGCCGAGTGCCGTCAGCGAGAGGCGATGATTTGAATTAAACTGCTTCTCGACACCTGCATAATAAGCCCACGCATCGTAATAAACGCCCTTAACGGCGAGGTTCGGACCCTGACGTGTCGAAACCGAAAACGCATAAGCCCAGCCGTTATCCTGCATACCAGAAGCATAAGTTGCCATAACGCGGGTAAGGTATTGTGCCGATGCACCCACCAAACTTGTACGGAATCCTGTACGGAGTTCGCTTGCACGAGCATTAATTTGAGTGATACCATTAACACCACCCACACCATAGCGGTTCGTTCCGAGAGCACTCTCGCTCTCCTGATTACGAGTCGCATCGTTCAAACCACTCCACAACGACCAAGGCGAAAAGCCCGTAATAGCATCGTTCAAGCGGATACCATTCATATAGACCTCTTCCGTTGCGCTGTCATAACCACGCTTACGGAATCTCATCTGTCCGAAAGTATAGCCGGCAATATTGTCAAACACATCTCTCGAAGCCGAAAGCGACGAAGGCAACTCCTGTGAAGTGCCACCCGATTCCATATCGAAATCTGCGAAGTTTGCCGCATCAAGGTCTTGAGTCATTGCCGCCTGTACGAGAGTAATAAAGTTCACATTACGCATCGGCAAATCGACCTTAACACTTATCTGTGTAGGAATAAACTCCGCCACATCAACCGACAAGTCATATATACCATAAGGCACACCGGCGAACTCAAATACACCATCGCTGTCGGTCGTAGTTACCATCTCGGGAGAGGTAGAAAGCACGACCTTCGCACCTCCGATAGGCGCACGACCCACGCGGGAAACCACCCGTCCCGTCACTCCTCCCACTTGCGCCATCGCTGTCGCAATGCCACAAAGAGAAAGAATTGTCAATAATAATAGTTTTCTCATATTTAATTAAATTCTAAATTACTTTGCAATAAATATAAACACGGGGAAGTGGTCTGCAAATCCGTTTTGGAATGCGTTGCCAACGTATGTACGCAACGGATAGCCCTTATATTGACCGCTCTGCTGAATCATATACTGCTTTTTGAAGATATTGCCGTAGTACTTACTTTTACGTTGTTTCCAAAGTTGGTATCCCTCTTCGCCATTTACAAGCGAATTATTTACCAATATCTGGTCGAATAGATTCCACGCATCGCCATAAGCGAGTGTTCCGTATCCGTCCTTATGTAATTGCCAATAAGGATTGAACATATCATAAATAGTCTCGGTATCCGATATATTGAGTTTTCCGCCTAAGGCATCAGAAACGCTCTCATCTTTGGGGTCATCGTTGAGGTCACCCATAATTATGATTTTCGTTTCGGGATATTCTCTTAATTCACGATAATACCACGAGCTGTTTGCGCCGCACCTATACGTCTATTCTCAGAGGCTGCCTGTCCACCCGTGCGTGAAGGCCAGTGGCAGACAAGAAACATAAAACGCTCGCCGTCTATTGTTCCCCACATCGTCAAAATATCACGAGTGCGGAAACCGGGCATTCCCCTGACGACGGTAGTTACGGGACGACTGCCCTCCAATTTGAATACGTCGGGACGATAGAGGAACGCACAATCGACACCACGTGCATCAGGTCCGTCATAGTGTACGATTTGATAATTTGCGCGCTGCAACTTCTCAGCCGCAACAATATCTTCCAATACATTGCGGTTTTCAATCTCCGACAATCCGATTATTGCCGGAAAGACCTTATTCTCGGCAGCAATGTCATAGAATACTCTCTCAAGATTGCCTATCTTCTTCCAATATTTTACTCCCGTCCATTGTTTCACACCTGTCGGGGTAAACTCTTCGTCATAAATGCTCTCGTCGCGAATCGTATCGAAAAGATTTTCGACATTGTAGAACATTACCATCTGACGTTTTGTTTGTGCCCGAAGTGTTGTTGTTCCCAACAACATCGCTCCCAGCACAACGATTAATAGTAGTCTCTTTTTCATATAGTTTTATACCTTAATTTTTCTCCTCAATTATATTCTCCAAAAACTAGCATCCCAATTACTCTCAGCTTCTGCCTCATCTGTATCCGATAGATTGACAAAGAAATCAAACCCCGTCAAAATCTCAATCTCGTCTATCGTTTTAGCATTAACAACAATATTTGTGCCCGAATATTGAGCCGTATTCCAATGGTCAATCCAAAAACCGATACCCCTATATCTACTTCCGTCCTGCATAATGGCAACCTTAAAGTAGTAGTTAGGCACAGGGATTTGAACGCCATCGTTCTGATTTGTCATCATCGTTATCGTCTCATTTCCCGCTACTGTTTTGAAAACAGCACCAGTAACCACCCACATCGTATCACTCGTGTTTTCTACTCTGTCACGCAAACACGCCTCTATGCTCTTCCAACGACCATTATTGAGCGCATTATGTTGTGGTGTCATATTGGTCCAATAGAACGTCTGATTGCCCATTTCGTTATTTCCATTGCGGTCGGCATAAGGAATTTGATGTCCTCTCTCGTATGGGTTTCCATTCGGAGAATATGACTTTGAAAGGTTTGGTTGCAGAGCAACAGGAATTGTAGGGTCGGAAATAAATGGTCTATTACCACGCGGAATAGTGCCTAAATAGCAATCGTGGATAGGATATGCAACCCACAAAGAGGCAAGCATCGACGGGTCATAGAGCATCGAATAGTTACGCGCGCCCTCTCCGTTAATAGTTCCGTAGTGCTTGATATATCTCTTGCCAGCTGTTGTATCTACCTTCGGAAGCTCTGTCCATTTATATATCGTATTGTCGGGTTTATCTTTCTTGACAAAATTTTGAGTAAGCGTTGCTCGCTTAATCTCTCCATCTTCAAACTCGACTACAACATCGACCTTGCGAACCTCTTCCAATGTGTTGGTATTGTTCGTCAGACGAATCATACCTTCACCCGTACCCTGCATCTTATCCAAAAATGCCCAAGCCTCGCCCTCTTCCGTCTCAAATTCAAAACTCGCTGTCCATTCTCCGTCCGTTTCAATAGTAACCCATTGCCCTCCGACATCGTTCCATTCGATATTGGGGCGTGCCAGCGAAACACTATTAGGTACGGGAGGGTCTATCGGTTCTTTACCCGGACAGCCCATCATCAAGACTGCACTAATCAAAATAATCAATCGTTTCATAGGGTTACATATTTTGTTATCTACCAAATAACTGGCTCCAATATGATTGGTCAACCGAAGTTTCGGCAGCATTTTGGTCTGCCTCAGATAGATTGAAATAGAAGTTAAGTCCTGTCAATTGTTCTATTTCGCGTATCGTTTTAACATCCTGCATACTCGGATAATCACTAAAATGGGCTATCGAATAGTTGTAATTATGTGCAAACCAGAATCCTATACCTTTATATGTATTGCCACTCTTGCGAATAATAACCTTAAAGTAATAGTTCGGCACAGGACACGTTTTTTGGTCATTTCTGTTCACTATGGTTTGTATCGGTTCCGACCCTCCTACGGTTCGATATACGGGACCCGTAACACACCATAACGTATCCGAAAGTCCAAGGCCACGGGCTACCCCATTGCGAAGGTAGCGGCGAAAATCGCGTTGGGTTTCCGTTTGGATGAGATACCGAACGCCGTAACGGGCCGAACGTTTGCCTGTTTTGAGGTTTGGTAGCTTGGCGGTCTCCCGATGCAATTTGATGCCCCTTGCTCCATACTCCCGCATCGGAATTGCCTCCGTAACCTTTATCCAAATATGTCTGCAATGAGCGCTCTATTTTGGGATCGTATGCCCAATCCTCGTTACGTCCTGCCCCACTCGAAGTGTATTCCTTATTCATCGGATAGGCAACCCAAAGCGACGAATATGTCGAAGGGTCATAAAGTATAGAGTAGTTTCGCGCATTTTCTCTACCCGGAAGAGGCGAATAATGAGTAACAAATTTGTAGTTCTTATCGCTCGGCAACACCACTTCGGGAAGTTCCAAATATACCGTCGTTCCACCAATATCGGTATTCGGCTTACCCTTTTGAGTTAAGGTTGCCGTTTTTGTCTCTTCACCCGCAAATGTAACTCTGACCGTAACATCTCGCACACTCTGCAAAGAGTTCTCTGTCGGGGTTAGCTGAATTATTTCGTTCCCCGAACCCTCGCTTTTAGAGATGTTTGCCCAACCACTCGCTCCGCTACCATACACCAGCGTTACATTCCAGTTAGATTCGCTTGTTATCGTTACGGCAACATTTGATGTCCAATTATGGGCAATCTCCTGTGTAGAAAGCTCTACCGAATTTTCTATCGGGATTGGCGTTCCTGCACTTTGTGTCATAGTTACACGCTTCTCGGAGTCATCAGAAAAGGTAACAACAACATCAAGAGCACGTGCCACCGCCACCGTATTGGGCAGATAATTCAAACGGACGAGAGCATCACCCTCTCCCTCCGTCTCAACCAGAAAAGCCCACTCCGTAGCACCTTCTGCAAACTCTATCGTCGCCGTCCAAGTTCCTTCGGTAGCAATATTTAACCACTGCGAAGTAGCCGTAGCCTCAACGGAAGAGTATGTCAACGAAACATCGTTCTCAACGAGAGTTACGGGAGGCTTCTCGCATCCCATCATTAGGGTAATGCAAAGCAAAATTACGAACTGTTTCATCGGTTCTATATTTGTATATAATTACTATTTACCGAATAGGCTACTCCAATAAGATTGGTCTATGGTTTGATTCTCGGCGGCATCTTGATCGGTTTGTGATAAATTCGTGTAGAAATTTATTCCCGTCAACGCCTCGATTTCGCGTATCTTTTTAACATCCGTCATACTCGGACCATCTTTGAAATGAGGAATCGAATATGCATAGTTGTGTCCGAACCAAAATCCTATACCCTTATATGTATTGCCGCTTTTGCGAATAATAACTTTGTAGTAGTAATTAGGAACAGGGCATTGTTTTCCATCTTTCGATATATATTTTACAGGCTCACTCCCTCCGATGGTTTGGAATACGGGACCCGTAACACACCACAAAGTATCTGCAATACTTTTTGCCAAGCCCTGTATGTTCTGTTCCAAATAGTTCCATATTACGCCGTTGAAATCCTGTTTCTGCGGAGTCATATTGGTAAAATAGAATGTTTGTCGGTTCTGCTCTTTTGTCGATTGTCTGTCTGACGAGGCAACCTGATGTCCGCGACTATATATTCCCGCATCGGAAGATACTCCGTAACTCTTGCTTAAATTCACCTGTTTATCTTGCGGGATTTTCGGGTCATATTTCCAATCCTCATTACGTCCTCCTGCCGAACCCGAAGCATAACCCCTGCTCATCGGATAGGCAATCCACCGAGCAACATACATCGTAGCATCATACAGCATCGTATAATTACGCGCCTGACCTCCGCCATTCATAGCTGCATAGTGAGTAACCAGATAATAATCTTCATCGTTAGGCATTACCACCGCAGGCACTTCCGTCCATTTCGGCGTATTTGTCGACGGAGGTGTTCCGGGAGTACCCGCCTGAGTAAGGGTTGCCGTTTTTGTCTCTTCACCCGCAAATGTAACACTGACCGTAACCGTTCTACTATTCTCCAAAGAGTTCTCTGTTGGGGTCAGTTGTATAACATCGTTCCCCGAACCTTCGCTTTTAGAGATGTTTGCCCAACCGCTCGCTCCGCTACCATATTGCAACGTTACCTCCCAACTCAATTCGCTCGTTATCGTTACCGCAACATTTGATGTCGAATTGTAGGCAATCTCTTGTGTATCAAGCTGTACCGCATTCTCACCGACTCCCGTTTGAGTCATCGTTTCTAACAACGTCTCGCCATCATCAAAAGCAACTTCGACAATTACCGAGCGACTATGCGGCGTATTGTTAGCCTCCCAACTCAAATCAATCAGCTTATCGCCTGTTCCAAAGTTGTTGCCTTCGAACTCCGCCCAAGGAGCCACATTACTATCATACAACAATGTAGCCGTCCAAGCCACATCAGAGGTTATCGTTATCGTCTGATTGCCCGCTTGGTGAGGAACGCTATTGCTTTCCAATGAGAGATTATTCTCCGTAGTTTGGGGGTCAGTCTCCGCTTCCTGTGTTAATGTTACACCTATCGGAGAACCTGTTTCAAAGGTAACAACAATATCCAATGTACGTTCCGTAGGTTCAGTATTGCGAAGATAGCTCAAGCGAATCAAAGCATCGCCCGTACCACTACTTTCAGCTAACACAGCCCATTTTTCCGTCTCTTCTCCTTCACCATAACCTTCGCCGCCGTCTTGGTGTTCGCCCGTATCATATATAATTTCGGCGTTCCATTCTCCTTTCGTATTAATCGTTAACCATTGAGAAGAGGCTGTGGCATCGACAACGTTGGTCGTTAAACCGACCGAATTTTTTCCTTCGATGGGTCCATTTTCTGGACCGCAGGCAACAAACATTGCTGCCACAAAAATCAATAATGCTAATCGTTTTATCATTGATTAAAAGATGTTAATAAAGTTTAGTTCAAAACTTATTTAGTCATATTTACTTCCGTTGTAGTAGCTAAAGCCCCAATCAGAGCTATTCCAAGTCATAATTTCAAAGGTATCTTGCTCGCTTTGCGACACATTTGCAAAGAAATTTATGCCCGTACGTGCTTCCAGTTCGCGAATCGTTACCGCATCCGAACCTTCGAGTTCTCTGTAACTTGTCTCAACCATATGCTCGAACCACCAACCGATAGCTTTCCAGCCGTTACCTTTTTTCATCAGCAACGCCTTATAGTAATATTTAGGTACAGGTATCTGTTTGCCTCTACAATTCACCGTACCTAACACCGTATCTTCAATATCGACCCTCTTCAATACTGTTCCCGTTACGACATATAATGTATCTCTGCTCGAGCCGTTATAATTCGACCAACCACGTATTTCGCCCTCCAAATCTTCCCAAACTCCGCCGTTCAAGTCGTTTCGCTGTGCAGTCATATTGGTATAATAGAACGTCTGTTCATTCGCAGCTTTCGTTACATATCTTGCCGCCGAAGGCAACATGTGACCTCTGTCATATCCATTACGCATACCCTCACTCATATCGGGTTGATATGCGATCGGAACATCCGGGTTATAAGCCCATTCGTCGGTACGTCCCGAACCTCCGTCATAACAGCTATGCATCGGATAGGCTACCCATACAGGATAATATTTCAACGTATCATATAGAACAGTATAGTTTCTCATTCCCAATCTATCTGGTACATAGTGGGTTATCTTCCAAGCACTACCTGCCAAACTTTCCGGTGTTTCGGGTATTTCGAGCCACCCTTTCGGGTCGTCTATATGTCCACCCAGTCCGAGTTGAGTTAAGTATATCGTTTTCTCACCCTTATCGAAATATATCTTTATAACGACATCTCGCGAATCATCGGGATTGCTTGAATATGAGAGCCATACTTCGCCATTACCCTTGCCCGAATCTCTTCCGAGAGTTGCCCAATTTTGGACATCGGGGTTAGGGAACTCCAATTCTATCGACCAATTTTGCTGAGAAAAGACCCTAATGAACGTTCCCATATCATTAATGCCCGACTGATATTTATTGGTAGTCCCTTCTATAAGTTCGAGACCGCCTAAAATAACTTTGTCCGGCTGTGTTATCGGTTTTTTTACACAACCGACCAATGCAACAACAGCAACTATCGTTGCCGTCAAACTGACTTGACTTATTCGCTTCAAAATGTTGTTCATAAAAATTAAGTGTATAGAGGGTCAAAGGTAACTATTTTTTATCAAATACCTTTCTAACGTCATATTTTTCAAAAGATTGAAACAACCTCTGATTAAAAAGATATACCTTTGTTCAATTATTCATTAATGTAATTTTATGGCTATCGGCAATACGGTACTCTTCGTGGCGATGTTAATTACGGCAATATTCCTTGTTTTTGCAGGGGTTCTTATTGCCCGATGGTTTGCGCCACGCTCTCAAAATGCTATTAAGGGCGACCCATACGAGTGCGGTATTCCGACACGCGGAACTTCGTGGGTAAAGTTCCGTGTCGGGTATTACCTTTTTGCCATTATATATCTCGTTTTTGATGTTGAGACGGTTATGCTGTTGCCTTGGGCGACGGTTGCTAAAACAGCAGGTGTTGCAGGGCTCGAAACCGTTCTCTTCTTTTTAGTAATATTAACGCTCGGGCTGGCTTATGCTTGGCGCAAGGGAGCATTAAAATGGAAATAGCCGATTGCTATTTCCATAAATTAGGAATTAGGAATTAAGAATTAGGAGTTGAGATTTAGGAATGAGAAAGCCTAAGGTCAAAAATATACCTTACGAGGAGTTCAAGGACAATGAAAGCCTTGAAGCTATGGTTAAGGAGCTTAACGACAATGGCTCAGGAGTTGTTGTCGGCGCATTGAACGATATGATTAACTGGGGCAGGTCACACTCAGTATGGCCTCTTACGTTTGCAACCTCCTGTTGCGGTATCGAATTTATGTGTGTCGGGGCGGCGCGTACCGACTTTGCACGTTTCGGGTGGGAGGTAACACGAAATTCGCCTCGTCAGGCAGACGTTATCTTTGTTTGCGGTACGATTGTATCGAAAATGGCACCCGTTTTGAAACGACTCTACGACCAAATGGCGGAGCCGAAATATGTACTGGCTGTGGGTAGTTGTGCCATTTCGGGAGGTCCATTCGTGAACTCTTATGCCGTCGTAAAGGGAGTCGATGAGATTATACCTGTCGATGTCTATATTCCGGGCTGTCCTCCGCGCCCCGACGCAATGCTGTATGGAATGATGCAGCTGGAGCGAAAGATTAAGGCGCAAAACTTTTTCAAACTCCCCAACGGAGTAATGGGCAATAAAAAAAAGAACAATGACAAATAGAATAGTCAATATTGCCGATTACCGCTTAACGATGGAGACCTTGCGCCGAGAGGGGTATCTATATTTGGTCGATATGGTCGGCATCGACCGAGGCGACCGATTGGGGGTTATCGTTTATATCTCCCAAGCCGAACACGCCGACAATATAATTGCTATCGAAACTTATGCCGACAGCAGAGAAAACCCGTCATTGCCGACAATCAGCAACCTGTGGGCTGTGGCGAATGTTTATGAGAGGGAAGTTTACGACTTTTTCGGAATTCGTTTCGAGGGACACCCCGATTTAAGACGCATATTCCTGCGCTCCGATTGGAGAGGCTATCCGCTACGCAAAGATTACGACGAAACGAACCCCATACCGACAACTCCCGAAGATTTTGTCGACGATTTCGACGAGGACGACTATGTCGTAAATTTCGGACCCCAACATCCCGCAATGCACGGGGTACTCCACCTACGCGTTGCCCTCAACGGCGAAATCGTTACCAAGATAGACCCTAATTTTGGCTATATCCATCGCGGTATCGAAAAGATGTGCGAAAGCTATACCTATCCCCAAATCCTCCACCTTACCGACCGCCTCGATTACCTCTCGGCAACGATGAACCGCCACGCCTTTTGTATGGCTGTCGAACAAGGGCTTCAAATAGAGGTACCACGTCGCGCACAATATATCCGCACCATTACAGACGAGTTGAGCCGCATTGCGTCCCACCTTTTGGGTTGGGGCTGTATGGCGATGGATATGGGGTCGATTACGGCATTTGTATATGGTATGCGCGACCGCGAAAAAATTCTCGATATCTTCGAGGAGAGCGGCGGCGGACGAATGTTTCCTGCGCTCTGTACGATTGGAGGTTTGACACAAGATGTTCACCCCAATTTTCAACATCGCATCGCAGAATTTGTACCATATATGCGCAAAATGTTGCGTGAACACCACCTCCTCTTTACCCATAATCCGATTTCGGAGGGTCGTATGCGCGGTGTCGGGCAATTATTGCGCAAAGATGCAATCTCGCTGGGTATAACGGGACCTTCGGGGCGCGCTTCGGGATGGCGGAACGATTTGAGAAAAAGTGCGCCGTATGGTGCCTACGCTGATGCCGATTTCGAAGAGGTTATCCGCAACGGCGGCGACTGCTACGACAGATACCTTATCCGCCTCGACGAGATTGAGCAATCGCTCAGAATTATCGAACAACTTAACGATAAACTGCCCGAAGGAGCAGTTATCGAAAAACCGAAACCTGTTGTAAAGCTACCCGAAGGAGACTTTTTCGCCCGCACGGAAGCCTCACGCGGACAATTCGGGGTACACATATCGTCGGACGGCTCATCACACCCGACTCGTGTGAAATTCCGTTCGCCCTGTATGCCGCTCGTTGGAGGATTGAAACACGTCGCCATAGATACAAAAATTTCAGACCTCATAATGCTCGGCGCATCGTTTGATTACGTTATCCCGTGCATTGACAGATAATTGTAGGGGCATAAGCATTACGCCCGATTAAATATTTATGATTTCATTTACAGATATAACGACGGCTATTGACGTTTGGCTTCGCAGTTGGATGGCGGGCGGCTGGGCTACGGTTGTAGAGTGTGCCGTAATCGGTATTCTGCTACTTGCGGCGTATGCTGTTTTGGCGCTGGCGTTGATATATATCGAGCGTAAGATATGCGCCTTTTTCCAGTGTCGTATCGGGCCTAACCGAGTAGGTAAGTGGGGTATATTTCAATCCCTCGCCGATATGATTAAAATCCTGTTGAAGGAGCTGGTAAATATCAAAAAAGCGGACCAAACGCTCTTTCGCGTTGCATCGTTCCTCGTTATAATCGGCTCGATGTGTACCTTTGCGGCGTTGCCCTTTGGGCGCGGATTGCATATTATAGATTTCAATGTCGGCATTCTCTATATCTTAGCGGTATCATCGCTCGGAATTGTGGGTATTATGCTGGCGGGCTGGGCGAGCAACTCTAAATTTACGATGATAGGAGCATTGCGATCGGGTGCCCAAATGTTGAGTTACGAGGTAACGTGCGGATTGTCGCTGCTGACGATTGTCATTTTAGCGGGGACGATGCAAATTTCCGAGATAGTCGACGGGCAGAGAGAACTTTGGTTTATATTCAAGGGACACGTTCCCGCCATAATAGCATTCGTGACATACCTTATTGCGGGACACGTCGAAACAAACAGGGGTCCCTTCGACCTGCCCGAGGCGGAGAGTGAACTTACGGCGGGTTACCATACCGAGTATTCGGGTATTCGTTTCGGATTTTTCTATTTGGCTGAATATATGAATATGTTTATCGTTGCGGCGATTGCGACAACGGTATTT
>QMCD01001211.1_pt1 | contig 16158 bp, 14 predicted proteins | sample 1821841 | NCBI WGS metagenome assembly QMCD01 (sample SAMN01991225, study PRJNA193472) | Termite gut metagenome, whole genome shotgun sequencing project. | isolation source: worker | host: Macrotermes natalensis | reverse complement strand
TTTGTACCTACTTGTCCTTTTGCCGCAGTCATAGTATCTTCACATGCAAATATAGTATTTTGAGTTTTGTTGGATGGGGATTTATTAAGCTGGTTTAACGAAAGTAAATACGGCTATGACCAAGCTGGTGTTAAGGCTAAAAGAAGGGGAATCTCAAAATCATGAAATGGCAGGGCAGACGACAAAGCGGCAACGTAGCAGATCAAAGAGGATCATCAAAGGGTAAGATCGCAATAGGCTCAGGAATTGGATCCATTGTTGTGGTTGGTCTAATAGTGTTTGGTCTGTTTACCGGTTACGACACTTCAGGACTTGCAAATCTCGCGCAAAATCTCACAGGATCTTCAACACTATCCACAACCACAGTTGATAACTATGAGCCAACAGAGCAAGAACAAGCTCAACTAGATTTTGTAGAGACCATCTTGGCTGGTACTGAGGATACTTGGACAAAAATATTTACAGAAAACAATATGACCTATCGGCCAACAACGTTGGTGTTATTTTCCGGAAGTGTACAGACAGCAAGTGGTGTGGCAACTTCAGAAATAGGACCATTTTACTCACCGTCAGAAGAAAAGATTTATGTTGACCTGTCGTTTTTTCAGGAACTCAGAGACGACTATGGCGCAAGAGTTAAAACTGACATTGCAGGTGACAGCGGAGATTTCGTTGTTGCTTACGTGATCGCTCATGAAGTAGGACATCATGTACAAAACCTATTGGGTGAGCTAGATGAAGTGAGTCAGATGCAAAACACTTTACCCGAAGCTCAAGGCAACGAGTGGTCAGTGGCTTTAGAGCTGCAAGCTGACTATTATGCCGGCATATATGCGCACTACGAATCTGAACTCTATGGCTCATTGGAAGAAGACGATATAACTGCTGCGACCGAGGCGGCTGCAGCTATTGGCGATGATGCGATTCAAGAGCAAGCATATGGGCAAGCAAACCCGGACACTTTCACACACGGAACATCAGATCAGCGCTCCGAGTGGTTTACGCGTGGCTACAAAGACGGTACGCTGGCAGGTGGAGACACTTTTTCAGAGCTGGGATTAGAGTAGCAAGATATATCAAATAGAATTGCCTTAAAAGAATGCTGCGAACTGCTAATACTTGTTGCGCACAACTTCAGCTGAGCCTATGAGGTCTCCAACTATGAAATCACTGCCGTCGTCCAGAATCACTTTGCCGAAAAGTTTGCCAAAGACCTGATGTTGATCGCTGATTATCAGTCCTACATCGGTTACATCTGCGCGGTCGACAATAGGCTTAAACGATAGATCGAGCCTACCTTCATCATCATAGATATGCCAAGGCTCAAGTAGTTTGTAACGCTGCTCAAGTCGAGATACTTTCTTTGACAGAACCTCTTCTTCAGGGATATCAAAAACAACACGACCTAATTTGTGGGCAATGCCATCAACAAAGACCATGTTTTCGGAGGCTGCAGAAGTATCTCCAAATCCATAACCCAAGTTAAAGCCAAAGCTATGTGTGCCAAAAGTGTTATTGCCCTTGCCGTCTTGCCAGCCTCCGGCTACTCCCCAAAACCAAGTGTTATCACGCGTCCAAACGCCGCGGCCCCAATCCAGCAGACCAAACGAGTTACTGTTCTCAAATGTATGAGTTATTGCGCCTTTATTAAAGCTCCCCTTAGCTCGCATGGCAACTATTTTTTGATTGTAATAAAAAGCTGATGGATCTTCTTTCCAAGGCGTGGCTATGACCATGGAGTCACGAGGCTCGTCGCTGAGCACAGCTTCGAACGTCAGAGCCTCATCGCCATCAAAACGTGCAAAACTAGCGGTGAGTTTACGTTTTTTGTCAGCTACTTCAAAGCAAAGAGACACGCGGGAGTTTTTGAATTCTGAGATGCCGTTTGCTGAACTTTCGGTCATGTGAAAACGACCCATGGGAAACGCAGTTAGCACACTGGTCGTTTTATATTTGGCGTGCACGAGATCAACAACAGATGCCGATATCAGCCCCATATACCCCATGTCGGCTATGGTTAGAGCAATGGCATACTCATCATCATTTACCAAATAATAATCCCACTCTTTGATCCGCCAAGATGGTGCCTTGACTCGCGAGCGCTCATAGGACATGAGCAAACTGGTGGCAAAGCCAGGATTCAAAAGCCTGCCGGCATCATCGAGGAGCTTGCAAGGTTCAGAAATACGATTCTCATTCATATTTGGCCTCCAAGATTAGGGAAGCATCGGTTGGTGGATTAATGGGCACTTCCTAAGATTATTTATGTGAGAAGTATAGTACGGCGCAAACGTCATAAGCAATCAATGACATCAACTTTATTGCGGTAGTTTTGACTTTTTATTTGAACCGTTTTTTACAAAAAGCGAGTCATGCGTAATCTGTTTGGAGTATGATATACCAGCAGAACATAGAGTTGATATTACGATGTCTCAGACTCGTGATAATGTGGGTGGTTCTAATAAGTACAGATTGTTATATAAAAAGAAGTTGCTTGGGTAAATAGCCGAGACTTCTTTGTGCGTAGAGCACGTGTGATAACGCTTTTGGAGGGAACGATCATGTATTGTCCAAATTGTGGATCTAAAAACCCAGACTCGGCAAACTTTTGTCGGAGTTGCGGAACAGCTATGGGTCAGCCGATAATGACTCAAGGTGTGATACCGCCTGCAAACAACCAGGGCTTTCCTCCCGGTCAATATGCACAAAATCCAAATCAAAACACCGGTGCAAATTATCCGCAAGATCCATACCAGCAAAACCCATACCAACAGGATGTATATCGGCAAGACACATATTCACAAGGCGCGACTCCACAAGGCGCGTATCCTCAGGGCACGACTCCACAAAACGCGCCGACTCAATCCCAAGTCAAGAAACCGGTTCCGGTGCGTATGATAATAATCATCGCAGCAGCAGCTGTGGTGGTTTTAGCTTTCGTAATATTTATTCTCGTCAGATTTGTTGGTTGTTCCGGATCCGAAGCAGTATATGTGCCTGCTGTCTCGCAAGAGGTTACCGACGCAACGCAGCCAAACGATCCTCAAGATAGCGAGGCGAGCTCACCGGATTTAGGAACTCCATCAGAGCCAAAAACGCCCACTATAGCCAAGAACGAAAATGGTGTCTGGACTGCAGATGCTTGGAAAGACATCTATCCTCATCAATATGAGACGTTTAGCGACAATGAACTCAACAGCACGAAAGGAAGCACCGACCCATACTTTGCGTCGCGTGAGGATATGGTAAAACTTTACCCTCAGATCAAGACTATTTGGAATCCATCTCCGTTTAATACTTATTACAATGAACCTAATGGTCATCCATATGCGCTGGAAGATGTTAGGGCTACAGGACGTATTTTTGATGCTGCAACACAAACATATAAGCCAACTGCTTTTGCTAATTGTTACACATGCAAGTCTGCTGACTACACAGCACTGCTTGCTAAGGATGGCAACGCTGTAGTTAGTATTCCTTTTGGAGATGCAGCGCTTAACAAAAAGATCAATGAGCCAATAAGCTGTTATAACTGTCACGCAAACAATCTTGAGACCGATGCTACGAGCACCAGCCTTGAGGTAACTCAGCCGTTCTTTACAGCAGGCAAAACAGTAGACATCGCATCGCAAACATGCGGACAATGTCATAACGAGTACTACTTCAGTGTTGCCGATAAATCTGTGACTAATCCCTATAGCAGCACCAAAGACATGACTCCTCAAGACATGTATGAGTACTACAAGACTGCCGGAAAAGACGGCGATAGATTTAACGACTACATAAATCCGTTGACAAAAGTAGGCCAGCTCAAGGCACAACATCCGGAGTTTGAGTTTGTCTTTGGTGGCAGTGGTTCCTCTATGGCAAAACGTACTAATCCCAATACGGGAGAACTATTTGGTTGCGCAGATTGCCACATGGGCGAGAAGCAAATTGCTGATGATGGCATAGAATACACATCTCACCTGCTTATTAGCCCCTTAGACAACCCGGATCTCTTAGAATCAACCTGCGAAATTGCCGGCTGCCACACAGACTTACAAGCCCAAGTGGAGGCTTGGCAAAAAGAGTCAGAAGATCGTGTAATGGAAATCGGTAACAAGATAGAAGACCTGACCAAAAAATTAGCCGACGCAGTAGCAGCCGATTCACTGGACAGCAAGCAACTTTCAGAGGTGCGAACACTAAACCGCCAAGCTGTTTGGTATTGGGATTTTGTAATGGTAGAAAATAGCGAAGGTGCTCACAATCCAACACTTTCAAACGACACGCTTGATCTTGCAGAAGAGGCCGTTGATAAAGCTCTGGGGTATTTCTAGACTTTTTTGCATAAAAACGCATAGTATCGGACTTGACCAAGTTGTAGTTTTGCATTAAGATACCGCGCATGTCTTTTCGCTTTTCACATACTGGTATGATGATGCATGAGCCTGAGTTTAGGGGTCGCTCCTAAAGCTCGGGCGTTAAACTATGCCGTAATTTACGGCGCAATAGCTGCTCAGTAACTATCAGTAGGAAGGCTTCCCCTTGATTGAATTTCGCAACTTGAGCAAAACCTTTGAAAGCAAAGAGGGTACTCATAAAGCGCTTCATGACATAAATCTAACAATCGCAAATGGCGACATTTTTGGCATTATCGGTTCGTCCGGTGCCGGAAAGTCTACGCTTGTGCGCTGCATTAACCTGTTAGAGCGACCTACATCAGGTGCGGTGCTCATTGATGAGATAGATGTTACAAATTACAAGGGTCGCCAACTGCTTGATTTACGAGCACGTATCGGCATGATATTTCAAGATTTTAATCTCTTTTCACAACGCACTGTGTTGCAAAACGTAACATTTCCCTTAGAGATCCGCCACGACAAGCATGAGCATGCCGTGCAAAGAGCACGTGAGCTACTGGATCTGGTAGGGCTTACAAACATGGAGAAGCGCTATCCGGCTCAATTGTCCGGCGGTCAACAGCAACGTGTATCGATCGCACGTGCACTTGCCAACCATCCTGATTACCTACTTTGCGATGAGGCGACAAGCGCGCTGGACACACTAACAACGGATTCGATTTTAGAACTCATAAAACAGATCAATCGCGATCTTGGAGTAACTGTAGTGATCATTACCCATGCCATGTCGGTTGTGGAGGCGGCTTGCAACAACGTAGCCGTTATCAACGACTCATGCATCGTGGAGCAAGGTAGCGTTAATGATGTGTTTAGCTCACCAAAAGCAGATATTACTCGCCGCTTGCTAAGACTGGAGGTAGGTGAAGCAAATGCCTGATGTATTTGGATGGCTGCAAGCGTTCTTTGCAAAAAACGGCGATCTTTTTCTTGATGCTACCGTTGACACATTAATAATCGTCAGCGTTTCAACCCTCATATCGTATGTGTTTGGCATCTTTATAGCGATGATTTCAAAGGTCACAGAACCGGGTTCTTTGCACCCACTACCCCTAATTAATGCCATACTCGGCTGGATCATTAATATGGGGCGCTCTATTCCGTACGTGATACTTATGGTTGCTTTAATACCGCTAACACGTCTGATCGTTGGAACAGGTATAGGCGTTGCAGCCGCGATCGTACCGTTGACAATTGCCGCAATTCCGTTTGTGGCTCGCATGGTCGAAAACTCGTTTTCCGAGGTCAGTCCGGGACGTATCGAAGCCGGCAAAGCATTTGGTGCAAGTACGATACAGATTCTACTTAAGGTATATATTGCAGAAAGCTTGCCTTCCATAATTCGCGGAGCGGCAATAACTTATATTACTTTGATTGGTTATTCTGCAATTGCCGGAGCATTTGGAGCAGGCGGTCTTGGCGATGTTGCAGTACGTTTTGGGTACCATCGCTATCAGACTGAAATAATGATCGCTACGGTAATCATTTTAATAATACTGGTGCAAATAGTTCAAAGTTTGAGTGACTTGATAGCACGTCGTTTGGATAAGAGATAAATCGGCACTTCCCAGGATAAACAAGGGGTCGAAGAGGAATCGACTAAGATAATAAAAATAGGGATGACTGCTTTTGGTCATCGAAAAAAAGGAGAAACTAAAATGAAAAACAAAACTGTATCGGTAAGTAAAATCAAGAAAGCATTTCTGCTGTTGGCAAGCAGCGTGCTTGCGTTAAGTCTGAGTGGCATTCTGGTTGCTTGCGGAGGCGGCAGCACTACGACCGGCAATACTGCAAGCACCTCAGGCTCTTCAAACGCCACAAGCAGCTCTGCAGCGCAGGACACAAAAACCACTCTTACAATTGGTGCCTCACCTGCTCCGCATGCAGAGATTTTAAGTGCAATTAAAAATGACCTGTCCGCTAAGGGTGTTGAACTAGACATTATCGAGTATTCTGATTACGTAAAACCAAATTTAGACACCGATGCCGGTGATATAAAAGTCAACTATTTCCAACACAAACCATATCTCGATGAGTTCAACGCGGAAAACGGCACTGATCTTGTTTCGGTAGCGGCAATACATTTTGAGCCCCTGGCGATCTATCCCGGAAAAACAACCAGCTTGAGTGATCTTCCTGATGGCGCCACTGTCGCTGTGCCAAATGACACCACCAATGAAGCACGCGCCTTGCATCTGCTTGCAGCTCAAGGTCTTATCACCTTGCCGGCAAATGCAGATCTGACCATCACTCCGCGCGACATTGTTTCCAACCCAAAGAACTTGCAATTCTCTGAGTTAGAGGCCGCCGCTCTTCCTGTTTCGGTCGCTGATGTAGACATCGCAGTAATCAACGGAAACTATGCTCTTGGTGCAGGCTTAGACATCTCAAAAGTATTAGCATCTGAAGACACAGGGTCACAGGCTGCTCAGACTTATGCAAACATCATAGTGGTAAAAGCCGGCAACGAAAACGATCCCGCTGTGCAAGAATTGGTAAAGGCTCTTACATCATCTGCGGCAAAGAAGCACATTGAAGACACATACAAAGGTGTTGTAATCCCGGTATTCTAGTCTCTATTTGTTAGCTAAAATTACGGTCAGCTTCTACCCAAACCAAGCTTTCGCCAATCTGGCAATTCCTGAATCGATCATGCTTTCAGGAATTGCCGAAAAGCCGATAAGCACATAATTGTTCATTTGATGATGGGTGCCCATCCAGTAGCGATTGGTCTCGTATACTCTAACACCTGCCTTTGATGCAAGTTGTATCAGCTCACTTTGATGACGCCCATCAAGAACTCCCACTAATATATGATGCCCACAGTTGCCATCCATGATGTCAACAAGTCCACCCATGTATTTGCTAAACGCACTTAACAAAGCGGCGTGTTTGCGTTTGTTTACTGATTGGGATTTGCGCAGGTGCTTGTTTAAGTGCCCCTTTTCGATATACCTTGTTAATACAGCCTGAGATAACCAAGGAACTTCTGAATGATAATTGGCGTATAGTTTATGCCATTCAAACAATAGATCCGGCGGAAGCACTAAATAACTCAGACACATTGCCGGCGAGAGCGATTTGGAAAAGGTGCCCATGTAAACAACGCGGTTGTGTTTATCGATAGACTGTAAAGAGGGTAGAGGGCGAGTGGTATACCTAAACTCTCGGCAATAATCGTCTTCTAATATATATGCATTTTCTGTAGTTGCCCATTTTAATAGCCGCTGCCTTATTGGCAGTTGTAAAACTTCTCCGGTGGGGAACTGACCGGATGGTGTGACATATGCAAGTTTTGCATGTGAGTTATAAAGAGCATCAATAAAAGCATCATTACTTTGCCCTATCGGTATCGGAAAGACCCTGAATCTTGCATTCTCAAAAACCGAGCGTGCTCCATCATAACCCGGCTCCTCCATGGCAATCACATCGCGAAGAGGATCAAAAAGAGTTAAAAGGTTGCTCAGACCAAACTGAGTACCGGCTTGCAAAACTATTTGCGAAGGATGGCAATTTACGCCGCTTTTTATGCGAACCATTTGCGCAATTTGCTCTCGCAAGGCTTTTTCCCCGAGATTATTGGTATATGTGCTTGCTCCCACAATGTTGGAATCACCCAGAACTTCATTGGTAAGCCTGCGCCAAAGTTGTGCAGGAAAACTCGTTTGCATCATGTTTTCATGAGTAAAGTCAAATTCAATTTGTGATGATAATGGCGCACGTATGCCTTCGATAGATATGTTTTCTTTAATGCGAAATTCTTCTCTCGAGTTTTTTAGACTTTCCCAGATATTTGTCTGATCCAGACGCTTAAAAAATGGATCTGCATTTGGCGAATAACTCAAGGTCACCTTGTCGTTTATGTTTCTGGGATCTTCGACCAAAAAGCCGCTACCGGTTCTGCTGGTCACGTATCCCTCTTGACTTAGTCGCATGTATGCAGATTCGACAGTGTTGCGGGAGACTCCAAGCTCATCTGCCAGCGTGCGAATAGGCGGTAGTTTTGTTCCTCTTTGATAGGTTCCGTCTTTGATTTGACTTTGAAATTGTTCATAGATCTGTTGGTATTTTGGAATCTTGCTGTTCAGGTCAATTGTAATCATAAGAAAATATCCCAATCCCCATTTGCTTGACAACTCTAACGCTATCTATTGCGTAAGAATCTACCAAAACTTCCTTGATTGTCCGTATCTCAATGCTTTGATAATAAACTAAAATTGACCCCATCGAAAGCCCAAATTTCAATTAAATTTAGCTTAAATGCCTATACTTTATCTTGATATGAGGTATATGTTCTTAAAGTGTACCCAAGAAAATGATGAAGAAGCATCCCTGTTTGAATTGTGACTACATAGCTAAACTGATTAACAACGTTAACCAGGAAGGAGGATATGCTTAATGGAAAGGAAGGAAATGACTACTAAAAGTGAAATGCATAAAAAGTTCCTTGTAGTAGCAGCAGTTTTTGTTATGGTAATCGCTTTGGTTTCACTGGTTGCATGTCAGCAACCTGCACCGTCTACCCCCAGCGCACCAGCTGAGGATACGACACCTGCAGGAAAAGACTCAGAGCCGGCAACACCAACGATGGCCAAGAACGCTAACGGCGTTTGGACGGCAGAAGCTTGGAAAGACATCTACCCAAACCAGTATCAAACATGGAAGGATAATGAGGCCAACAGTACAGAGGGCAGCACCGATCCTTACTTCGCAGCTCGCGAGGATATGGTAGAGCTTTATCCCCAGATCAAAACGATCTGGAACCCATCTCCGTTCAACACTTACTACAATGAGCCTAATGGACATCCCTATTCACTAGAAGATGTTCGTGCAACACAACGTATCTTTGATGCAGCAACACAGGCTTACAAGCCAACGGCATTTGCAAATTGCTACACTTGCAAATCTGCTGACTACACCGCACTTTTGATCAAAGACGGTAATGCAACTGAGAATATCCCATTTGGCGATATTAAGGACAAAATCAACGAGGCCATCAGCTGCTACAACTGTCACTCTAATAATCTTGAGACTGATGCTACAAGCGATAGCCTTCAAGTAACCTCACCGTTCTTTACGGCCGGTTCATTTGCTGATGTTGGATCACAAACTTGCGGTCAGTGCCACAATGAGTACTACTTCAGACCAGCTGACAGATCAGTTCAAAACCCCTACACCAACCAAGCTGACATGACCCCTGAGGCCATGTATGAGTTCTACAAGACTGCCGGTGCAGAGGGTAAGCCATTTAATGACTACTCCAACCCACTAACAGGCGTTGGTCAGCTCAAGACCCAACATCCTGAGTTCGAGTTCGTATTTGGCGGAAGTAAATCTTCAATGGCAAAGCGCACTAACCCGAACACTGGCGAGACCTTTGGTTGTGCTGATTGCCATATGGGCGAAACACAAGTTTCCGCTGATGGCGTAAACTACACATCACATCTACTCATCAGCCCGCTGGATAATCCGGCGCTGCTTGAGTCAACATGTGAGATCGCCGGTTGCCATACAGACCTTGCTGCTCAGGTAGAGGCTTGGCAGAAAGAGTCTGAGGATCGCGTACATGCTATCGGCGACAAGATCGAGGATCTGACAAAGAAACTCGCTGACGCTGTTGCCGCTAACAGCCTTGATGAGACCAAACTCGCCGAGGTTCGCGAACTTAATCGTCAGGCCGTATGGTATTGGGACTTCGTAATGGTGGAGAACAGCGAAGGCTCCCACAACCCTGATCTATCCAATGACACTCTTGATCTCAGCGAAGATGCTGTAGACAAGGCATTGGCATATTTCGTGGGATAAATTAGCTAACGTATATAAAAGAGGAGACAGGGCGTTCTCCTCTTTTATGTTAGCAAATGCACATCCAAAAATGGTTAACGGCTAGGGGAGGAGACAATAAGTCTCCTCCTTTTGCATTTGCTGCCATCTCTCGCCTGTTGAAATTCTGATGCTTTTATTTTGCACAATTTAGTGCTATCTTTAGTAGGTAGAAAGGCATGATGGGGAAGCGAGTGGAACTCGCAAATATTCACAGGAGGATTACCTTGAATACAAAAATGAAGCGCCGACTTACCGCAGTGACCGGTGCCATAGTGATTGTTGTAGCAGTTGTTCTTGCAATTGTTGCCGGTACAACCAGTGCAAAGACTGTGACGGTTGCGGAAGCAGCGGAAGGTGCCTACAAGGGCTCAAAGATCGAAGTTACCGGTAAGGTTGTAGATAATTCTTTCACTTACTCCAGCAGCTCACTGGCGTTTTCTATTTATGACGAAGCCGGAGATGTGGCAAAAACCCTCAAGGTCATCTACGATAAAGGCGTTCAGTCTTCTTTTGGAAATCAGATCACAGCTACTTGTACGGGCGTAATAGATGAGCAAGGTACACTGCGCTGCAGCGAGCTTGTAACACAATGCCCATCTAAATATGAGGGCGCAACAGATGCGCTTACAGTGACACAGATGTCAAACTACGGAGCTGAAATAATCGGCAAACCGGTCAAGGTTACAGGCACGATCAAGGCCGGCACGATGAAAGCAGCCGGACAAGGTGACCGTTTTGTGATTACTGATGAAAGTGGCGAAAACGAATTTTCGGTAGTATATGAGGGGGCTTTGTCAGATGAAGTCAAAGACGGCGCTGCGGTTGTATTGTCCGGAGCACTTTCTGACCCTGATAGTTTCATTGCTACTGACGTAGCCTTAAAAGGCTAATCAGCTTGACGCACGCAGTTTAAGGTTGATTAAAGCCTATAGCGATAAACTGGCTGCCTGATAAGGATAGGGCGGCCAGTTGTAGTTTTAGTGGATTGTGACATTTGGTCGTATAAGAGGATAAGGAAAATACATGCACATATTGGGTGTAGCCTCATTGGGCTTGGCGTTTTTTGCTGTTTTAGTTTCGGTTGTGGCTTTCATTGTCAATCGTGTAATGGAAGGCTCAATTAGATCAGCCGATAAGAAGTCCAAAGAATCATTAATTAAAACAAGCCAAACTGTTAGCCTCATAGGTTATATTGGTGTTTTCACAGCAGCTTTTGCTTTGCTTTTTGCATGCGCGCTTATTCTCTATAGCTTTATTGCCGGTGACTACTCACTTGAATATGTGGTGAAATATCACACTGATACAACCAGCGAGTTGGCTTTGTTGTATAAGATATCCGGTCTTTGGGGCGGGCGCGAAGGATCGCTTTTATTCTGGGCATGTCTCATTGCTATTTTTAACGCCGTTGTTGCTGTTCGCACAATAAAGAAGCGCGAGAGCCTGGACAACATGGCATTATTTGTGGCTCAGCTGGTCTTACTTGCTTTCGTTGCTGTATTGCTGTTCTCAGATTCAAACATGCCTTTTGTGCCGCTGGATGCTCGCTACTTTGATGCTGACGGAAGCCTAAAGACCTATACGGCTTTGATGCTGGAATCTAGTGCCGGTGCTGTGGGTATATCCCCGGGCATAGTTGCCGGCATGAATCCATTGCTTGAGCATTGGGCGATGGCAATTCATCCACCTACACTGTTTATCGGTTATGCCGGACTTACAATTCCGTTCGCGTATGCGATCGCTGCGCTCATTGTTAATGATCCTTCAAAGAAATGGGTGGAGCGCGCACAGCGTTACACCATGTTTTCTTGGGTATTCCTAGGAATCGGCATTGGGCTTGGAGCCGTATGGGCATATGTGGTCTTAGGATGGGGCGGATACTGGGGCTGGGATCCTGTAGAGAACGCCAGTTTGCTTTCATGGATTGTTGCCGTTGCTATGGTGCATAGCTTTACCGTATATCGTCAACGTGGTGCATTTAAAGCCTGGGCAATATTTTGCGCCTGCCTAACATTCTCTTTTGTTATCTTGGGCACCTTTATTACCAGGTCGGGCGTAATACAAAACTCGGTGCACGCCTTTGATGGTGACACAGTTTCTATGTGGTTATTCCTGGGACTAATAGTATTCTCACTGCTTGCAGGTATTGTCGGTCTGATAATTCGATGGAAGAGGTTTAAGGCAGATAACGACGACACCTTAGGCGATTCGATGATGACAAAAGGAGTCATGTACTTCTTTAACAATGTGATCTTAGTCATCAGTGCGGTGGTGATTGCATATCTCACTCTGGCAACTGCCTTGCCAAGTTGGCTGCCTTTTGGAGGCTATTCATTCTCAGCACAAACATATAATGCCATTGCCAGGCCTCTAACAATTATCTACGCCACTATTATGGCAATAGGCCCTCTGCTTTCGTGGATCAAGACCGATTGGACCAGCTTTAGGAAGAAAGCACTTGTACCGGGCATTTTGGCTTTAGCGACTTTTGGTGTTCTCTTATTCAGCTTCTTTACTTACCTCGTGCCCAGCTACAATGCAAGTATTGCTGCAGGCGGTTCACATGCTGAGGAAATGTTGGCATTTGGGTCACCCATATATTATTTTGGTCTAACCATTTTAGGCATGTTGGTTGCATCGATCCTGTTCTTCAACTCGCTGTTCTTGATAGGCAGAACCATATCAGCTCAGGCTAAGGCAAAAAACCTCAACCCATTTGCAGCGTGTTTTTCCGCCATGCGAAACAGAGCTTCGGCGTTTGGAGGGTTTTTAGCGCACCTTTCAATTGCCGTCATACTTATAGGCCTTATCGGATCTTCGATGTACGTAACCCATAAGACCAGCTACATTCCATTTGATCCGGAAACCGGTAAAGTTACTGAAGCCTTTGTGATCAACGATTATCGCATGGAATTTGTTTCCAGTAATGTGGAGGTACTTAGCGCCGACGACCGAGTTTACAGCGTTACCTTTAATGCGTACAAAGGCGATCAATATATCGGTCAAGTGACGCCGGGAATGCACTCTACGCAGTCAACTCAGCAACGAATTGCCAGAGCCTCAGTCATTACCGGACCGGTAGAGGATTTGTTTGTTGTCTTTAACGGAATCACCGAAGATAACTCGATGTCTATGGCCGGTTATGTGAATCCGTTTGTTATCTACGTTTGGATCGGCTTTGGCATCTTGGTGCTTGGCACGACTATCGCAACAGTTGGTAGGCGAACTTCAAGGGCTTCGGCTAATGGAGACGTGGTTGCGGTTGAGACCTTGAGCAGTGAACCTGCACCGGCCGATGAAGAAGCAGCAGGCGTTGCAGAAGACGCAGACAAAAGCGAAGTCGATGAAAAAAAATAATCAAAACACGATCAAGACGGACACCTTAGCCATTGAGGCTAAGGGTCTGTCTAAGCTATTTGGCGTGCGCAGAGCACTTGACGGCTTGGATCTAAAGCTGCCCCAAGGAGCGTTTTTGTCTATATTTGGACCAAACGGTGCCGGTAAGACCACCTTGCTTTCTATTCTGTCTACACTTGCACGTCCAACCAAAGGCAAGGCAAAGGTGCTCGGCTTTGATCTGAATGAGAACTCCGATGACATTCGCGGACAAATAGGGCTGATATCACATCGCTCTATGCTTTACCCAGATTTGACAGCTGAAGAAAACTTGCTCTTTATTGCACGCCTGTATGGGCTAAAAGATCCCAAAGGTCGTGTAGATGAGCTGCTAGATGCTGTTGAGCTTACTTTGCGTAGACACGACACAGTACGCACTTTTTCGCGTGGCATGACTCAGCGTTTGTCTATTGCGCGGTCACTTATCTGCGATCCAAAGTTGATATTTTTGGATGAGCCATACTCCGGTCTTGACCCACACGCGGTTGATATTTTAGACGGATTGATTGCACAGATACGTGATGGACGCAGTTTTGTGATGGTCAGCCACGATCTGCAAAAAGGTTTTGACCTTAGTACGCATGTGTTGATGCTGGCTAAAGGCAAAGAAGTATTATTTTCCGAGAAAGAAAACCTGGATTTTGAGGCATTTGCCCAGCAATATCGCGCTACTGTTGGTATGGGGGTGGTGTAGGTGGAGAGTAAAAGTGGTGCAAATGAACAAGTTGTCGAACAGGCCAATATAGCTCACTCTATACTAAAGACTCCATCAACATTTTCTCAATACAAGGCGCTGTTGGCCAAAGATATCAGGCAAGAATTTCGTACTCGTGAGATGCTGACGTCTATGGGTATTTACGCTTTGCTGGTGCTGATCATCTTTGGTGTAGCGTTTTCGCAGATGCCCAGCAGTTATGAGATTATGCCTATAAGTGGCGGACTCATTTGGGCGCTGATAGTTTTTACCTCGTTGCTAGGCTTAAACCGCTCTTTCTCGCATGAAAAAGAAGAGGGGAGTTTGCAAGGGATATTGCTTGTGCCTTTGGACAGGGCGGTGATATTTCTCTCCAAGGCCACTTCTAATCTATTGTTTTTGGCAATTGTCGAACTTATCACCATTCCTTTGTTTTACTTCTTTTTTCTCTCATCTGAGATAGTGGCTGACACTTTATGGTTGGCTGTTATACCTATTATTGTTGGTACTGTTGGGATCGCCGGCATAGGTACACTACTGGCAACGATAACAATGAGTACGCGAGGTAAAGATGTCTTGCTGGCAGTTTTGTTTATCCCGCTTTCATATCCGCTGCTTTTTGCATGCGTATCGGCTACCTCAGCTGCAATTGTTGGCGATAGTATGATGATGAGTAATTACATTTCCTCTGTAGCATTGGCTGCAGGTTATGATGTGGTGATGATACTGGTCTCGTGGCTGCTTTACGACTATGTTGTGAGCGCCTGATAATACAAGGGAAGGTAGGACGATGAATGAATGAGAATGTAAAAGTAGGTGGAATTCTCGATCAGTTGGCGAATGTCGCTTTGGTGCTTGGTCTGTTACTGACAACCGCATCATTCATATTGACGTTTACCATTGTTCCGGTTCCACAATCCAATCTCAACGTGGTGCCGGCTGATCAGCCGCCGGCAGAGATCGGCGGTCTATACGTGACCAATGCGCTGATGTTTTCACAAAAGATCTTTTATTTTCATATGCCTGTAGCGGTAATAAGCTTAGGCATCCTGTTTTTTACGGCTTTGTTTGGCATCATGTTTTTGATCAAGCGCGACCATCGCTGGGATCTTAACGCCAAAGTAGCCACCGAAGTATCACTGGTGTTCATTTTAATGACCATGGCAACCGGTGAGTTTTGGACAGCTTACGAATGGAACGCCTGGTGGGTCTGGGAACCAAGACTTACAACATATCTAATACTTACACTACTGGTGATAGGTTACTTCATTTTACGCAATGCGGTTGATGACCCTGAGCGCCGAGCAGTATTTGCCTCAGTCTTTGGCATACTAGCCTTCATAGACGCAGTAGTAAGCCTGCTAATAACCCGCATAATCCCCTCAAGCAGACACCCGGTAATTACCAGAGAAGGTGGTCTGGAGCCCCTAATGGTAATGGCACTAGTAGTCTGCATATTTGGCATGATTTTCCTAGCATACGGAATCTACCGCACCAGAATTAGAGAACAAAGGCTACGCATTCGCCTTGACACCATCAAAGAGAGGTTGGAGGACTAAAAATGGATCCAATTCTGCAAGAGATTTACAGCACCGTTTTAGGTGGAGCTCCATTTGTAATAGGTGCATATGCCTTGCTATGGGTAGTGTTGCTGGTATACATTTTATACATAAGCCTGTCGTTGAAAAAGACGGAAAAACAGATGGCGGCGCTTGAAGAAGCGCTTAGAGAGAAGAAGTAAGATTTTCTTGTCTACTAAAACGCTAAGCCTGAGTTTGTGGCGTGTTTGGTTGTAGCTATAGCGTAAGCACGCACTGCGTGCTTAATAAAAAACTCCGGACG
>QMCD01001210.1_pt1 | contig 16165 bp, 4 predicted proteins | sample 1821841 | NCBI WGS metagenome assembly QMCD01 (sample SAMN01991225, study PRJNA193472) | Termite gut metagenome, whole genome shotgun sequencing project. | isolation source: worker | host: Macrotermes natalensis | reverse complement strand
TCTTCCGTCGTGTACCAGCGGATTTCATTGTCTTTCGAAGTTGCCGTAAGCTCAACCGTTCCGGCATCGCAACGCTCTACTGCCGAAGACTTCGGTATCGCAGGAAGGTCTCTTACGCAACGCAGGGCAAAACCGTTGTCCGCGTCGTAGTAACCCTGAGGATAGATGCTGCCACTCAAGGTCAGGTACAAGGAGTACCCGGTGCCTGCAGTGTACTCCGTCTGAGCCCAGTAGTACGCAGACGACCCCTGATAGCTGAACAACCCTGAGTTGACGAGGCCACCGTAAGCACCACCCCACTGATTAGAACCGGTACCTAAATATCTCGAAAGCTCAGAAGAAGAAACACTCTCACGATTGCTACCATCACCTCCCATAGCCTTGTCAAGATTGATAAAATCATCCTTGGAAGGAACACGCCAATCGTCGGGGCAAAGAACATCGGCATACTTCATCACCGCACACCACGAAAATAAATCCCCGGGATAAGACGGATTCGAACGACAATCCACATTGTAGTTCGAACTGGAACCACCATCAAACGTAGTTCTGTTGTTGCATTCCGTGGCAATTACAGCATCCGACCACACTTGCTGTTTGCTCGAATCTGTTGGGATAGCCCATTCTTGTTCTGTTGCAAACTCCGCCGATGTTATCGTTGTTAGGTTTCGAGCCGGCGTGAAATAATCACAACCTTGATCCAAAACCGTATGAACGCCGCTCAAATTAGACGTATCGCTTCCGCAGGTGTTCGTAACCACACAGTAGTAGTAGCGTGCATTAAGCTCATTGCTCAAAGGAGTGTAAGACGCTCCGTTCGCTCCTTCTATTTTCCAGCCGCCTGTTTTGCGAGCAACGCTGTCGGCATACCATTGATAAGACAGCATTATTGTGCTTGTTGCTGTTACTGTTAAGGCTTCAAAAGCCGTATCTTTTTCTTTGCTTTGTGCGCTTGTGTTGGGTTGAACGGAGATCGTTGGAGCGTTGTTGATGACAACAAGCGCCTGTTTTTGTTCCGACCAGCAGCCACCCGATGTGGCTTTTGCACGGAAGTAGTAGGTTCCGCTTTTCGTAACGGATTGAGGCGAACCGCCCAAATCCGTTGCTGTTCCATCGGAGGTTTCGTTTTGCCAATAGATTGTTGCAGGTGTGCTGCTTTCTGCAAGCTCAACCGACAAGTTCATGCTTGAACAGTTCGTTCCACCTCCCAGAACGGAGTTCAGCACGGGAACGGGGTTCACGGCAGCAATCACAGCGGTTCTTCGTGCTGACACATTTGTGCCATCCCACGCCTCTGCGTAGTAGGTTGTTGTGTCGGAAAGATTTGGTGTTGAGAATGTTTCTCCCGACGCTGTGGTGTCGAGAGCCGTTCCACCGGTTTCCGTAGTGTACCAAATAATTTGATTCTCTTTCGACGTTGCCGAAAGTTCCAGAGTTCCTTCTCCGCAACGTTCTGCCGATACGGATTTGGGGATTGTTGGGAGTTCTTTCACGCAACGTAAGGCGTAGCCGAAATTCTTCTCGCGGCTATCCTGAGGGGTAACTTGGCGCAGAAACTCGTTAAGGTCACAGAAATACAAGACGTAGCCGAAGGTCGCAGAGGATTCGGACGACGACCAGTAGTGTGCATCCGAAGCCGTGGTAGCCTCAGATCCCCCCGGAAATCGCGAACCACCCCAAGTGCTACCCGTCGCACCATTCACAGCACTACTGCTATTCACACAAGCAGAACCACTTCCGCTTGTTGGACAATAGCCTAAATCAGATGGATTTATATACTGCGAATAACCCGCAATAGGCAAATTGCCTCCCAAATTTTTATGCAAGGTTGCAAAATCTTCCGTTGTCGGAACTCTCCAAGGAGCAGGACAAAGGATATTTTGATATTTCATTACCGCACACCAAGAGAAATAATCCCCATTGAAACCGTTGGTTGCAGTGCGACAATCCACATTTGGAGTCGTTTCTATACCTCCATCAAATTCCGTTTTGCTGTGGCATTCCGTTGCTGTTACGGCATCCGACCACACTTGTTGTTTGCTCGAATCTGTTGGGATAGCCCATTCTTGTTCTGTTGCAAACGTTGCCGATGTTATCGTTGTTAGGTTTCGAGCCGGAGTGAAGAAATCACAACCTTGCTCCAGAACCACGTGAACACCGCTCAAATTGGAGGTATCGCTTCCATAATCATCTTCTACCACACAATAGTAGTATAATGCGCTCACTTCCGCACTCGACGGAGTATATGTATCCGTATCTGTTCCCACTTTCCATCCTCCGGTTTTGCGTGCAACGCTGTCGGCATACCATTGATACGTAAAGGGTTCTGCTCCTGTTGCAACTACGAATAGTTCCGCGAAAGCGCTGTCTTTTTCTTTGGATTGAGACTTCGCTACCGGATGTGTAGTTATGCTTAATTGTGGATAAATCACGATATGGACCGAGCTTTCCCATTGAGGAGGACATATTCCGTTGCTTTCGCTCACTTCACAGTTATACCACAAATCCGAGGCTACAGCCGTTGAAACGCGATAGGTCGATGCGGTGGAGGCTCCCGTGGCATTCGCAAAGGTTCCTTCTTCGCCACTCAGCGAAGATTTCCATTGATAGTTCAAATCTGTTCCTGTTGCAGAAACCGTTATTTCCGGTTCCGGCTGACCAACAGCGCTTTCTTTTTCCGAAACGGAAAGATTTTTAATCCTAACGGGCACTATCGCCGTGATGGTTTTAGAAGCTGTTCCCACACAACCGTTTCCGGTATGGGTGATGCTCACGGAATAGGTTGTTGTTGCCAAGATGTCTCCCGGCGCAAGAGTCAATGTTTTATCTGTTGATCCTGTGCTCCATTCGTAGGTGAATGAATCATCTGTGTCATCAAACTCCGGAGTAATTTTCACTTCCGTAGAAGCAAGTGCGAAGCTACAGAGGGAATCGTTTGGACTTACGGTAAACGCTGTGATTACAGGAGCACCCGAAGAGTTGCCTACCGTAACGGGTGCCGTGCTCGTACAGCCGTTTTGATTTCTTACCGTAAGTGTGTAAACACCTCCTGCCAAACTACCTATGAGGGGCGAGGAGCCAAACGTTGTTCCATCTATACTGTATTCATACTCATCGCCTACGGGTGAAGTAACCGTAATGATTCCGTTATCCGTTCCCGTGCAGGCGGTATTGTTTGTAATCGTTGACACCGGAACCGCGGGAAGTGAATGTACTTTTGCTATGACTTCCGCACGGTTCTCCGATGCGCATGAACCGTTCCACGCCTCTGCATAGTAGGTCGTACTTGCAGAAAGGCTCGGCGTGATGAAAGGTTGTCCTGACACCGTTGTGTCAACAGATATTCCACCTGTTTCGGTGGTGTACCAAAAAATTTCATTGTTCGGAGATGTTGCAGAAATCTCTACTGTTCCTTCTGCGCAACGCTCTCCATCTCCCGCTATGGGTGCGGAAGGAATATCTTTCACTGAGATCTTCACGGAATCGCTCCTTAGAGGAGGACAAATTCCGTTGCTTTCGCTCACTTCGCATTGATACCACAATTCCGAAGCTGTGGTGTTCGACACTTGATAGGTTGCTCCTGTCGACGTTCCCTCAGCATCGCTAAACGAGCCCGCATCTTCGCTTGTTGAAGATTTCCATTGGTAGTTCAGTGCTGTTCCTGTTGCGGAAACCGTGATTTCCGGGGCTGTTTGTTCAACGCAGATGGCATCTGTAGAGACCGAAAGCGGGTCGATCTCAATCGGTTCAATCACCGTAATGGTTCGAGAAGCAGTTCCCTCACAACCGTTGTAGGTGTTGGTAATCGTTATCGTATAGGTTGTTGTTCCGGAGATAGAACCTGCCGGAAGAGTCAGTGTCTGCGTTGTTGAGTCTGTGCTCCATTTGTATTCGAATGTGCCGTTCGCCACGTCAAACAGAGGAGCCAGCGTAACTTCCGTAGAAGCCAATTCCGAACGACATAGCGAATCGTTTGGACTTACTGTAATATCTGCGATTGTAGGCACACCCGAAATGTTTTCTACCGTTAAAGAACTTGTGTTTATACAGCCGTATTGATTTCTCACCGTAAGGGTATAATCACCTCCCGACAAACCTTCGAAATAAGGCGTGGAAACAAACATTGTTCCGTCTATGCTGTATTCATACTCAGCGCCTACGGGAGAAGTAACCGAAATTACTCCGTTATCCGTTCCCGTGCAGGCGGTATTGTTTGTAGGTATTGCAAAAGGAGCAACAGGAATCGGATTGATCGTTGCCACCACTTCCGTTCGGGTTTCCGATACGCAAGTTCCGTTCCACGCTTCCACATAGTAGCTCGTGGTTGCTAACAGTTCTTCTGACACAAATGTTTCATTTGACACCGTTGTGTCAATCGCAATTCCTCCCTCAGCTGCGGGGTACCAGAAAATTTCATTGTCGGGAGATTCAGCCGAGAGTTCGACAGTTCCTTCTCCGCAACGTTCTCCTGCATTTGCCGTTAGAATCGTTGGAACGGTTTTTATTTTAATGTTTACGGAGTCGCTCGTTAGAGGAGGGCATATTCCGTTGCTTTCGCGAACTTCGCATTGATACCAGAAATCCGATGCTGCCATGCTTGATACGTTACGGGTCGCCATTGTTGCGGCAAGACCCAAACTATTGTTAAACGTTCCGGCGTCTCCGCTTTCCGAGTATTTCCATTGGTATTTAAGCCCTGTTCCTGTTGCAGAAACCGTGATTACAGGGTATGTTTCGCCCACGCAGGCAGCCTCTGTTGTGAATGTAAGCGGGGCGATCACAATCGGTTCAATCACCGTGATGGTTTTAGAAGCCGTTCCCACGCAACCGTTTCCGGTATGTGTGATGCTCACGGAATAGGTTGTTGTTGCCGAGATTGCATCCGGCGCAAGAGTCAGTGTTTTATCTGTTGAGCCTGTGCTCCATTCGTAGGTAAATGAATCATCTGTGTCATCAAACTCCGGAGTAATCGTAAGCGTTTCAGAAGCGAGTGCCGAGCGACAGAGGGAATCGTTTGGACTTACAGTAAACGCTGTAATCACAGGAGCACCCGAAGAATTGCCTACCGTAACGGATGCTGTGCTTGTACAGCCGTTTTGATTTCTTACCGTAAGTGTGTAAACACCTCCTGCCAAACTACCAAAGAGGGGCGAGGAGCCAAACGTTATTCCATCTATACTATATTCATACTCAGCGCCTACGGGAGAAGTAGCCGTGATCGTTCCGTTGCTTGCTCCCATGCAAGCGGTATTGTCTGTAATCGTTGTAGAAGGTGTTGCAGGAAGCGGATGGATTGTTGCTGTTACTTCCGTGCGGGTTTCCGATGCGCAAGTTCCGTTCCATGCCTCTGCGTAGTAGGTCGTTGTTGTTGACAATTCCTCTGACACAAATGTTTCATCTGACACCGTTGTGTCAACAGCGATTCCACCTGTTTCGGTGGTGTACCAGAAAATCTCATTGCCTGCGGAGCTTGCAACAAATTCCAAAGTTCCTTCTCCGCAACGTTCTTCATCGTTCACGCTTGGGAGAGTTGGAACCGTCTTCACTTGGATATTCACGGAGTCGCTCGTCAGCACCGGACAAATTCCGTTGTTTTCGCGAACTTCGCATTGATACCACAGATTTGATGCTGCTGCATTCGACACTTGATAGGTTGCCATTGTAGAAATGCCCTCAGCATCTGCAAATGTTCCTGCGTTTCCGCTTGTTGAAGATTTCCATTGATAGTTCAAATCTGTTCCTGTTGCAGAAACCGTTATTTCCGGGGCTATTTCGCCCACGCAGATAGCCTCTGTTGTGGCTACAAGCGGGTCGATCTCAATCGGTTCAATCACCGTAATGGTTTGAGCAGCTATTCCCTCACAACCGTTGTAGGTGTTGGTAATCGTTACCGTATATTTTGTTGTTGCCGAGATGCTACCCGGCGCAAGAGTCAGTGTTTTTTCTTCTACTCCTGTGCTCCATGCGTAGGTAAACGGGCCTCCCGTTTCATCAAACACCGGTGTAATCGAAACTTCCGTAGAAGCCAATTCCGAGCGACAAAGCGAGTCGTTCACACTCACGAGAATCTCGGAGAACTCAGGAACTCCCGAAGTGTTTTCTATCGTAAACGATGCCGCGTTTGTACAACCCTTTTGGTCTCTCACCGTGAGGGTGTAAACATCTCCCGACAAACTGTCGAAATAAGGCGAGGAAACAAACGTTGTTCCGTCTATGCTGTATTCGTAGTCTGAACCTGTTGGAGCGGTTATCTCGATAATTCCGTTATCGGCTCCCGTGCAAGCGGTATTGTCTGTTATCGTTGCAAGAGGTGTTGCAGGAAGCGGATTAACCGTTGCCACTACTTCCGTGCGGGTTTCCGAAACACACGTTCCGTTCCATGCTTCTGCATAGTAGGTCGTTGTTGTTGGCAATTCCTCTGACACAAATGTTTCATTTGACACTGTTGTGTCAATAGCAATTCCTCCCACAGCTGCGGGGTACCAGAAAATTTTATTGTCGGGAGATTCCGCCGAAAGTTCGACAGTTCCTTCTCCGCAACGTTCTCCTGCATTTGCCGTTAGAATCGTTGGAATGGTTTTTACTTTAATGTTTACGGAGTCGCTCGTCAGCACCGGACATATTCCGTTGCTTTCGCGAACTTCGCATTGATACCACAAATTTGATGCTGTTGCGTTCGACACTTGATAGGTTGCCATTGTGGAAATGCCTTCAGCATCTGCAAATGTTCCTGCGTTTCCGCTTTCCGAGAATTTCCATTGGTATTTAAGCCCTGTTCCCGTTACGGAAACCGTTATCTCCGGTTCCGTTTCGCCCACGCAGATAGCCTCTGTTGTGGATGCAAGCGGGTCGATCTCAATCGGTTCAATCACCGTGATGGTTCGAGAAGCTGTTCTCTCGCATCCGTTGTTCGTGTTGGTAATCGTTAGCGTATAGATTGTTGTTCCGGTGATAGAACCTGCCGGAAGAGTTGGTTCTTTATCCGTTGATCCTGTGCTCCATTCGTAGGTAAATGAACCATCTGTGTCATCAAACACCGGAGTGAATGTAACATCCGTAGAAGCCAATTCCGAACGACAAAGCGAGTCGTTCACACTTACGGTAATCTCTGTGATCACAGGTGCACCTGAAGTTTTGCCTAACGTGATGGATGTCGAGTTTTCACAGAGATATTGATTTCTTACCGTAAGCGTATAATTGCCTTCCGTCAAACCGTTAAACGTTGGAGAAAGGTCAAACGTTGTTCCGTCTATACTGTATTCATAGTTTGAACCTATTGGAGCGATAAACTCTATAATTCCATTATCGGCTCCCGTGCAAGCGGTATTGTTTGTGAGCGTTGCAAGAGGTGTTGCAGGAATCGGATTGACCGTTGCGGTCACTTCCGCACGATTTTCCGATGCACACAAACCGTTCCATGCTTCTGCATAGTAGGTCGTTGTTGTCAAAAGATTCGGAGTTGTGAAAATTTCCCCCGACACCGTTGTGTCAACAGCGATTCCACCTGTTTCGGTGGTGTACCAAAAAATTTCATTGTCTGCGGAGGTTGCAACAAACTCCAAAGTTCCTTGTCCGCAACGTTCTTCATCGTTCACGCTTGGAAGAGTTGGAATCGCCTTCACTTGGATATTTACGGAGTCGCTCGTCAGCACCGGACAAATTCCGTTGTTTTCGCGAACTTCGCATTGATACCACAAATCCGAAGCCACTGCGTTCGACACGCGATAGGTCGAACTTGTGGACGTTCCTTCAGCATCGCTAAACGTTCCTGCGTTTCCGCTTGCAGAGGATTTCCATTGGTATCTGTGTGCTGTTCCCGTTGCAAAAACCGTGATTTCAGGAGCTACCTCACCGATGCAGATTTGGGTTTCTGTAAACGAAAGCGGATCAATCGTTATCGGATCAATCACATAAATCGTTTGAGCAGAAGTTCCCTCGCAACCGTTACTCGTATTGGTAATCGCTACCGTGTAGTTTGTTGTTTCCGAGATGGAACCGGCAGGGAGTGTCAGTGTTTTCGTTGTTGCTCCTGTGCTCCATACGTAGGAGAACATTCCTCCTGTTTCATCAAAAACGGGTGTTATCGACACCTCCGTAGATGCAAGCGCCGAGCTACAGAGGGAATCGTTTGGACTTACAGTAAACCCTGTGATTACAGGAGCACCCGAAGTGTTGCCTACCGTAACGAGTGTCGTGTTTTTACAGAGATGTTGATCGCGAACTGTAAGTGTGTAAGCACCTCCTGCCAAACTACTGAAGAAAGGCGAGGATCCAAACGTTGTTCCATCTGTACTATATTCATAATTTGAACCTGTTGGCGAAGTAACCGTGATCGTTCCGTTGCTAGCTCCCAAACATGCGGTGTTGTCTGTTGCGAGTGCCACAGGTGTCGCAGGGAGCGGACGAATGGTAACAGCGATCACATTGGAATAAGCCATTCCACAGGCATCTGTATATTTTCTGCGATAATAGCGCATCTGTGCAGTGCTTTCCTCATGGGAAAGATCTGACGTTTCGTTGTATGTGAGCGAGTTTGTGTTGATAATCGAAAGGAACGTAGCATTGTCTGTTCCTGTTTCCCAAACATAACTGCTCGAACTCGGATTTCCTCCACCACCCGGAGATACGGAGTTGAACTCTGCCGGAATATCTCCTATACAAATGGTTTGATTAGAGGCTATTTCTCCTCCAACAATCGGAGCTAAAACCGTCAACGTTCCCGAAATGCTTGCCGTTGGGCAAGTTGGAGCGTGTCCAACCGTGCTAATGGTATAGGTGTAGGCTCCTGTTTCTGTTGTGGAACCGCTTAATGTAAGCGTGCTCGGATCATAATCTATTCCGCTTGGTGCAAGGCTCGGACTTCCGTTTTTCATCCACGCAATGGAGGTTGATGTTGCCGTTTGCTTGCTGATATTGAAAATGACATTTTTGATTATTGCTCCGTTACAGATCTCTTGATCTTTGGTGTCGGGGGTGGATTGTAGCGAGAATTCATCGCAGCTGTTTACTTCCAGAGCAAACGTTACACGGCAAATTTCCGCTCCGGGAAACTGACAGCGTATTTCCACCGTTCCTACCGAGACGCCTGTTACAACTCCGCTTTCTGCGTCAACAACGGCGATGGAAGGATCAGCCGAGAGCCATTGCACACCGGGAGTGCTCGTGAGCGTGATGTTCTCTCCAACGCCAACAACCGAATTTCCCAGAATAGGAGAAGGTTTGGAATAAACCTGAATCTCTTGTGTAGCCTCACAACTGCTTACCGGATGGGTATAGCGAAGTGTCGTTTTTCCTCCAAGCAGGGAGGCAGTTAGTTCCCCTGTGCTCGAATTTATGGAAGCCACACTCGGATTCGATGAACTCCAAACCCCTCCACTCGGAGAGGACGTGAATGTCCGTGTATCCAATAAACACAAATTGGTGTCTCCTATCGTTGCTGTTATCGCAGTTGGGCTTGCTTTAACCTCAACGTCTATACTTTGTCTGCAACCGCTTGGCAAGATATAATAAACCGTTCCGGTTCCTGCTGCAAGACCGCTTACTAAACCGCTCGCATCCACACTTACCTTTTCCGAAAGATCCATACTCCACGTTCCTCCGGCAGTGTAGTTATTCAGCTGTATGCTTGAGCCCTCGCAAATCTGAGGAAATAGCGGAGTGATAGCATTCGGAAGCGGAGAAACTGCGACGGAAACTTCCACACACGATGTTTGAACGTCGCAGCCCTCCCCCCTCACGAAATAAGTTGTACTTGTAGTAGGCTGTATATTAAAGGTTACATTATTGTTATCTATCGAGAAATCGATAGGTGTTCCTCCTCCGCAAGAACCGGAATAGAGCATCCATGTTCCCGAATTGCGCACACCTCCGACCAAGCGTAGAGTTGTTGACTCTCCGATACAAAGAGAAGCATTATCCACGGTCAGAGCCAACGGTGCAGTCGGTGCCGTACACATGGTGTTGGCAACGGTGGATATTTCGGTCGCAGTACACCCATCAAGGTCATAAACACAAGTGTACTGTAAATCTCCCGAAATACCCATCATCTCCGTGAGTGTATTTGTTGTTGTTGCAGAAGGATTGTCCCAGAGATAGGTTCCCCCCGAAGGAGTTCCTATCGCTGTGAATGTTACTTCATCGCCCGGATTTGCCGAGGGAGAAGATGGGTTAATCACCAAGGTCGGTTGTGGTTTCACACGAACATCAAACTCTAATGTAAACACACAATTTTCCGGTGAAGTTACCGTAACGGTAAAAGTCGAATCGGCGGTTAGGGCAGGCGTAGTAATAGTCGCAGTAGTTTCGCCGGTACACCACACATAAGTACCTGCATCAGAAACTGTTAATACCGCGGATTCGCCTGCACAAATCGCCGGGACAAACGTATTTGTCACACTTGGACACTCTATCAGAGCGTTTTTCGTAATCGTACTGCTGTTCACCGTGAGAGCATTTCCGTAGATAGCTGCTCCGTCTTTCCCTGCACGGTTCCGAATAATGAGCGAACCGTGAACCAAACCATCTCCTTCGGCGTAGATACCTCCTCCATAAATCATGGCTTGATTGTCTTGAATGATACAGTTCTCCACCCGAGAAGTGGCTTCCATGTAAACCCCTCCTCCGTTTGGAGCAACACCGTTCTCAATCGTTATGCCGTTCAGAACTGCAGAAACACCAAGTCTCACAGCGCCAAACGTGCCATTCCCTCTTATTATGGTCACGTTTGTGGAAAAATTGCGCTGTGAGAGCAGTGTCTCTGTTCCCAAAAAACCTCCGTAAATCTGCATCGCATCCGGAACAATCAAAATGTCCGAAAGCGCGTAAACTCCCTGTTGTAGCCAAACATCTCCTGCAGGGAGAGTTACTGCCGTTTCCAAGTTGCAGGCATCTGCCCACGAACTGCCATCTCCTAAACCGGTGGAAACGGGCTTGACAAAAATCTGAGCATTCGCCACAAGAGCAAACACCATACATCCAAAGAATAAACTTAGCTTTTTCATATTTTTGTTTTTATTTTGTATTTTGTATTGTTTTTTCATCTGTTATTTTAGTTTGAAAGTTTGAAAGTTTGAAAGTTATAAAGTAGTGATTAGGGATTAGTGATTAGCGATTAGTGAATATGTTCTCTTAATTGTTAATTGTTAATTGTTAATACTCCCGTTTCGTTCGCCGTATATCTCTCCAAAAATCGTCTGCTCGTGTATCTTGCGAAATTCGTACTGTATAATTGGCGGAAATTTCGTGCGAACCTTTTTGATACTTGCGCAGGGAACCAAAGGTTACACCGTAGGAATAGCCAATGCGAATGTTCTGCATAACGCCAAGTCTAACACTAAAAATCAACGACTTATCAGTAGTCATATAGTTGAGACCTATGCCGTAGTCGTTTTGATAATACAGCTGTGTGCCAACATTAACCGACATCGGATTTTCTTCGGCATAACGCAGAACCATCTCCGGACGTAATGACCAGGCTCCCTCCAACATTTGGTTATACCCTCCCATCAAGAAGAACTGCGTTCCCATCCGTGTATCCTCGCGAACGCCTTCCTGCGCATATACGTTGTTTTTCGGGTTATTCAAGTGTTGTGCGGAAACTCCCATATACCAGTTGGAAGCCTTGTAATAAGCCCCAACATTGGCATCTAAACAAGCGGTAGAAGTCTTGCCCTTTCGCAAACTTGGGTCGTTCGGATCCGGAACATGTTCCAAAGCATCCCAATCCACTTGACGATTGAACACTCCTACTTGAACTCCCAGATTAAGAACACCTTGCCCCATATACACCTTGTAGGCGTAGTTCCCGTAAAGTAAATTTTCTTTAAGATTTCCCCATTTCTCGTGTTGATAGCTCCAACCCCAACTATGCTTCTTATCGAAAGGTGCATGTCCGTTGAAATTGATCAAACGAGGAGCTCCGGGCAAACCTACCCAAGTCTGATGAACACTCAAGTTGACACACAAGCGATCGAACATACCCGCATAGCCCGGATTATACACAATCTGATTGCTCGAATACTGTGAGAGCAAGGTTCCCGACTGTCCGAAAACCGTAACAGAAAAGGCAAATATCAGTACTGTTAAAATATATGTCTTTTTCGTTATCATTTGAATCGTCCCTTCCTTTTATTTATTTTCGTTCTTTGATAATTATCACACATATCATCATACGCTTTCATTCTCTTCCAAGAGTGTGGCATATAGTTGATGGAAATTTCGTGAGAGCCGTGTTGAGAGGAACTCAAGGCACCAAACACAACATCATACGAATAGCCAACACGAATATCTTCCGAAACCCTTATTTTCAAACCGAAACTCAAGGCTTTCTGTTCACTCATATAGTTAACGCCTACGCCATAGTTGCTCCTGTAAACGAGATGTGTTCCCACGTTAATTGCCAGCTGTTCCTTGTTGACATAACTCACAAATACATCCGGATGCAAGGACCATTCTGTATTTATCTGATGGTTATAGCCTCCCATCAGAACGTATTGAGTTCTCTCCAACGAATAGCCTTCCTCTTCTTCAATGTTGGAAACATCGTTTTTAGGGCGGTTCAAGTGCATCGTAGAAAAGCCCGCATACCAATTGGAAGACGTATAAAAGGCTCCCACATTGGCATCGAAACGCATGTTTGCGACCTTTCCTTTTCTCATGCTTTGGTCGTTGATATCTATAATATGTTCCAAAGCATCCCAATCCAGCTGATGATGAAAAATGCCCGCTTGAAGTCCCAGATTAACAACGCCATTCTTCAAATGTACCTTAAAAGCATAATTCCCGTAAAGCATATTTTCTCTGATATTTCCCCATTTTTCGTGCTGATAGCTCCAACCATAAGCGTGTCTGTTGTTGTTGAAAGGTGCGTGTCCGTTGAAACTGATTACTCTCGGAGCTCCGGGCAAACCTATCCATGACTGATGAACGTTCAAGCTGATCGACAACAGGTCGTACATTCCCGCAAAGCCGGGATTATACACGATCTTGTTGTCTGAATACTGCGACAGCAACATTCCCGACTGACCGAAAACCGTGCCTGCAAAGGCAAACAACAGTACTAATATGGTATATGTTTTTTTCATTACTGATTTGCCACTATTTCCCTGCTCCCATCAACAGCCATCCCGCCATAGCCTCAACACCCTCTGCCTCAACTACATAGTAATACACACCGTCGGGAAGAGATTTACCCAAATTATTTAGACCTGTCCATGCAACGTCCGTATTGTTGTAGTTCTTGAATCTGGCAACCTCTTCTCCATAAGAATTCACAATCGTTACCGTGTTCTTCGGATAGCGCTCGATGTCTTTGATATGCAGGAAGTCATTATCTCCGTCGCCATTGGGCGAGATGTAGAGCGATTTCATCACACGTGAGTAGATGCATGACAAGGCGACTTCTGTTTCCTTTTCGCAATTTTTGTTGTCTGTTACCGTAAGTCTGTATGCACCGGATACAATGTTGAAACGCGATCCGTCGGAATCCGAAGTGTAGCCGTCGTCCCACACGTAGTTGTATGTGCCATCGAGCTCCGGCGTTCCTCCGCTGACAGTTATTGTAATTTTTCCGTTATCACACGCTTCATTGTCCGGATTAACCGTGGTGTAGTCTACTTGCAGCGGAGAACCGTGAGAAAGTGTAGTGCTTTTAACAAGGGTCGTTCCTTCTCTATCCGTAACGGTTACGCTATGCGTTGTTCCCGCAGGCAAATTCTTGAGTTCAGGCGTCCGGACTCCGTTGTTCCACAGATAGGTGTAGGGGCCTGTGTTTCCCGACACCTTGACAGATGCCCATCCGTCATTTTCATAACAGTCTATACCGGATAAGAGTTCCATATCAAACTTACTCACGCGATGAACAAACACCCAAACGCTGTCTTTGGCCTCGCAACGCTCCGATCGCAGGATCGCTACATATATGGTAGTATCGATAGCCTCAACATACTCCATGGGATCCACGGGCAACACATCTAATGATTTCAACGTGTCTCCGCTTTTCGCCTCAATCCATTGCATGGCTGTGGGTGTTGACCAAAGTTGCACACGTTCGCCTTGTAGAATGGCAAGGTCTTCTCGTGCTGTAACGATGAGATTCTCAACGTCTGTCGTAACCGTGTCTGTAACCGTACAAACACCTTCGGCATCTTGATACACGGCTATATAAGTTTCCGATGCTTCTGCAATACATGTTGCATGAGGAAGTCGCGTTCCGTCCAAGAGTGTCCAATACGATGCATCGGGTGTTGCTTGCAAGATGAATTCATCTCCCTTGCAAAATGCGATATTGGGCATATTCACTGCAATAGCAGGTCTGGGACGAACGTTTATGGAAACTTCCGCAGACACGTTTCCGCAAAGAGGGTCATACACCGATGCCTCGTAAATAGCAAATGTCGTGGGATAAATGATCGGATCTTCGGACAGATCTGTACCGGTGGTTTTATTTCTCCACAGTACAAGTCCTGCGTCAACATTTGTTGTCAAGTGCACGGGCTCGTTCTCGCAAACGGTGGTGTCTTGAGCAAATAGTTTCAGGTTAGGAGGATTGGAAGATACTTTCACCGTATCTCGATTGATACAGGTTCCATCGTCCAAAACGACGATATACTGCGTGCTTGCATTTTGAGGAGGCATAAGCGTTGTGTTTCCATCGCCCACAAAATCTCCCGCAAGGGTGTACCATTTCACTCCGACAGATGGTGTTGAGCTGAGTGTTACGGAAGTACCTTCGCAAACAGCCAAGGTTGGCGACGTTACCTTCACGCTTGTTCGCAAGACGCGAATGGTCAGCGTGTCGCTACACATCTGACGAGAACCGTAGTTTGTTTCTCCAATAAGCACATAGCGTGTATCTACTTCCGGGCGAACAAGTGTTGCGTTAGTGTATTCTATGGATGTTCCTGCGATGATCCACTTCTTGAAAACCGTTGTAGAGCCGATTTCATCAACAAGTAGGCGGTAGGGATCTCCCGGGCAAATGGCGGTGTCTTCCTTTGCTTTGATCTCGCAAAGCGGAACAACCGAGTGTTCATACGCACCAATATCCAACATATCGTCAGAAACACGAGGGTAGTTTGCCAAGTCTAAAGTGTCCGACAGTCTCAGATCGGATTTGCGACCGGCATTGTGTGCAGGACCGGATGGGTCAACACGAAACGTAGTACTGTTGAAAGGGGTGCTTGTTACTGATGATACATTTCCCTCTCCAACCAAAACAGAATCCGATAGCGAGTGTTCTACTCTAACACCGGAAGGAACGGGAGTTAAACCCGAGTTGTCGTAAATGATTGTATTGGTTACTTTTCCGCTCGACTCCAAGCGAACAGCAGAGCCTGTTTGTGCTTGGGCTCCACTAAAACCAAGAACGATAATCGCTGTCAAAAGGACAATAATGTGAGCATTGTTTGTTTTCATACGTATATTTTTTTTCATAAAATCGCATTTATTACTAAAAAAAATTACCAAAAATCGAAAAATTTTTCGTATCTTTGTTATAATTTCGGTGCAAAGTTACTGAAAAAATATGAAAAACCACATATTTTTTCAGTAGAATTTTGTAATTTAGACACTGTACAAATATAAGATACTGGAAACAAACCAATTGTGGAAAATTTAGTTAAACATAGATTAGTAAGCTATATCAAGCACTTGTTGATAGGGCAAACGAAGTTTGAAGAGAGCGCCGGTTTAGGGCGCGGCTTCGTTAGCAATATCCGTGGGGGCATATCGACTACATCTTTACGAAAAATATCAGAAAGATATCCCGAATTAAATACGGATTGGCTTGTTACGGGAAATGGGGAAATGTTGAGGGTGTCTGCTCCAATTGAGGAGGAGGAAGAAGAGCATCACCAGACTACTGTTGATTGGAAAATTTTGTTTTTCAATCAACAAATCATCACAAAAAATCTTTCCATAACCATTAAGCGGTTACAGATTGAATTGGAGAAAGAGCGTTCTCGGAAGTGTTGTGCGAGGCAGTAAAAGATTCTCTAAACATCAAAGCACATTCCCCAATTGCTCCTTCACTTTTTCTAATTCATCTTTCATCTGAACAACGATTTTTTGAATATCCAAATCGTTCGCTTTTGAACCGATCGTGTTGATTTCTCTTCCGATTTCTTGCGTTACAAAGCCGAGTTTTTTTCCGGCTCCTTCTTCAACA
>QMCD01001209.1_pt1 | contig 16167 bp, 16 predicted proteins | sample 1821841 | NCBI WGS metagenome assembly QMCD01 (sample SAMN01991225, study PRJNA193472) | Termite gut metagenome, whole genome shotgun sequencing project. | isolation source: worker | host: Macrotermes natalensis | reverse complement strand
CTTTTTAAACTTACTATTATCAATTTCAGGTAAGGCGTACAGGCACCAATCAGTGAAGCAATGTAGGGTCATGGATATAACAACTCAGCTTTATATTAGACAAAAAAACGGTCAAATTCTCGCTCAAACAATTATACGGTTGGATTACCTTGAACTCCACGCCGTCACAAGGGTACGTCCCTTGGTAGCGGACAAGCAATTCCCGCTTAGCGCCTTCGCCCACGTCCGTCACTCCATCCGTCGTGACGCTTCCAATCGTCCCCCCCGTCATGATGACCAATATGCGCAAACCTTAAAACCTCCATCTCAATCGCTTATCTCGTCGTACTTAATACGATGCCCATTTTATCGCACAAATATAAAATGGTGTTGCCTATTCGTTCTTGTCGGCTATTTTTACTCATACGGCATGTAGTTTTTAACAAAATGTCGGATTACGTTACAAATATACTCAAAGATTTCAAATATCTATCAAAAGCCTGCCGGCGTTTTCTTACGCCAGCGTAAAATCCAATTGTTTTTGTTCTATGTTGGCGCGTTTTACTTTTATCCGCACGGGGTCGCCTAAGCAGTATTGTTTGCCGGTGCGCTGCCCCACGAGGGTATACCGTTTTTCGTCGAACTGAAAATAATCGCCGTTCATGCTGCGGATAGACACCATGCCCTCTACGGGGTTCTCGTCAATTTCTACATACATGCCCCACTCGGTAAGGCCGGAGATAGTGCCGTCGTATACCTCCCCTATCTTGTCCTGCATAAATTCCACCATCTTGTACTTAATACTGGCGCGTTCTGCTTCGGCCGCCACATTCTCACGAGCCGAGCAGTATTTGCAGCGCTCGTCGTAGAACGCCTTGTTGGCCGAGTTGCCATTGGCCAAATACTGCGCCAGCAGGCGGTGTACCATCATATCGGGGTAGCGGCGTATGGGCGATGTAAAGTGCGTGTAGTAATCAAATGCCAACCCATAGTGCCCTACATTGTCGGTGGCATATTGGGCGCGCGCCATAGCGCGCAACGCCATGTTTTCAATAACGTGTTCTTCGGGTTTTCCTTTCACCTGGCCTAACAAGCTATTCAATTCCCGTGCGGCTTCCAGCGGAGTTTTTGTCTGCTTCATCTTATAGCCGAAATGTTTTATAAATTGGCGAAAAGCCAGTAGTTTTTCTTCGTTCGGCTCTTCGTGTATGCGATACACAAAGGTTTTCGGCTTCGGCACATTGCCTATAAATTCGGCCACGCTACGGTTGGCCAGCAACATAAATTCCTCGATAAGGAAGTTGGCCTCTTTTTGTTCTTTGAAGTACACGCGCAGCGGTTTGCCGTTAGCGTCTACTTCTACTTTCGGCTCGGGGCGCTCGAACGATACGGCACCGTGACTAAAACGGCCTTTGCGGAGTATTTGCGCCAGTTTGTGCAACTCGCCTATTTCTTCGGCCAGCGTGCCTTTGCCGGTTTCAATAACCTGCTGCGCCTCGTCGTAATTAAAGCGCCGGGTAGAGCACACCACCGTGCGGCCAAACCATTTGTTTTTTATTTGCGCCGCGCTGTCCAGCTCAAATACGGCCGAAAAGCACAGCTTGTCTTCGTTGGGGCGCAACGAGCATAAGTTGTTTGACAGTTTTTCGGGCAGCATCGAAATCGTACGGTCTACTAAGTATACGGAAGTAGCACGCTCCGCCGCTTCTTTTTCTACCAGCGTATTCAGCTGCACGTAGTGGGTTACATCGGCAATGTGTACACCCACCTCGTAGTGGCCGTTGTCCAATTTCCGGTACGATAGGGCATCGTCGAAATCTTTGGCATCGGCCGGGTCGATAGTGAAGGTAGTAATACCGCGGAAATCGCGGCGCTCGGCTACGTCCTTGTTGGTAATAGCCGCCGGAATAGCTTCGGCTTCGCGCTCTATCTCGTTGCTGAACTTGTAAGGCAACCCGAACTCTGCCAAGATAGCGTGCATCTCGGTATTATTGTCGCCCGGCTCGCCCAGTACATCAATGATACGCCCCACGGGTTCGTGGTTTTTGGTGTCCCAGTCGGTAACCAGCACCGCCACTTTCTGCCCGTTTTCCGCGTCGCATAATTCGCCGGGCGGTATTTTAATATCGTAAGGCATGCTGCGGTGCTCGGTAATCACATACGCGCGTTGTTGTATCTTTTGCAATATCCCAATGTATGGCCGTTTCGAGCGTTCTACAATTTCTTCTACTTCGCCCTCGCTGCGTTTGTTCTGGCGGCCGGCGTTTATCGAATAGCTGATGCGTACCGTATCGCCGTGCAGCGCCCCTCGCAAGGCGCGTTGCGGAATAAAAATATCGTCGGCCTCGCCGTCTACGGGCACAAATCCGTAGCCGCTTGCCGCCATCGACAGTGTGCCGGTAACTTCTTTATGAGTATTGCTGCCGCGCAGGCGGTATTTCCCCTGGCGGGCTACCAGTATTTTCTCGTTGGCCAACACCTGCAATATCCGTTGGGCTTCGTCGCGGTTATTGCGCCCTATTTGTAGCTGGTGCGCCATTTCCCGCAGGGTAAACGGTTTTTTCGGATTGCCCGATACCCAATGGCGAATGGCCTTCTCCATATCCGCGGGCTTATTGTCTTTTTTGTTTTGTTTCTTTTTTGTCATGTTAATGTTGTACCTTTGCAAATCATTTCTTTCGAGAGCACAAAGATAGGTATAAACTTTCTACTTTATAACTTTTAACTGATAAACTATGAAAAAAGTATTATTAATGATTTTGGACGGGTGGGGCGAAGGCAAAAAAAACCATTCGAATGTTATATTTACAGCCGGTGCGCCGAACTTTGAACGGCTGGAGGCGACTTATCCGCACGCGCAGCTAATAGCGTCGGGCGAGCAGGTGGGGCTGCCCGACGGGCAAATGGGCAACTCCGAAGTAGGGCATCTCAACATCGGCGCCGGACGCATCGTCTACCAGGATTTGGTGAAAATTAACCGTGCGTGCCGCGATAATTCGATTTTGCAGAACGACGAAATAAAAAAGGTATATTCGTATGTAAAGGAAAGCGGAAAGCAATTGCACTTGATGGGCCTGGTATCCGACGGCGGCGTGCACAGCTCGCTGGAGCATGTGTTTAAACTGTGCAACGTGGGAAAAGAGTACGGTATCGAAAAATTGTTTGTGCATTGCTTTATGGACGGCCGCGATACCGACCCGCACAGCGGAAAGGGTTTCATTGAGCAATTGCAAAAACATTTAAAAACTTCAACGGGGAAGACGGCAAGCATCATCGGGCGGTATTATGCGATGGACCGCGACCAGCGCTGGGAGCGGATCAAAGAAGCATACGACCTGTTGGTAACCGGACGGGGAACGCCTGTTACCGATGCCGCACAAGGCATACAGCAATCGTACGACGCCGGCATTACCGACGAGTTTATTAAGCCGATGGTATGTGTCGAAAATGGGAAGCCGGTGGCCACTATCCGGGACGGCGATGCGGTTATTTTTTTCAATTTCCGCAACGACCGCGCCAAGGAATTAACCATTGCGCTTACACAGGGCGACCGCCTGAAAACCTTGCAGACCGAGGCAAAGAAGCTGGACAGCGCCATGAGTGCCGACGCCAAAGCCGCCATTGCAGCCATGAAAAACATTCCGCTATACTATTGCACCATGACGCCCTACGACGATACTTTCAAGGGGCTGCATATTTTATTCGACAAAGAGAACGTGCAAAACACCTTGGGCGAAGTGGTGTGGAAAGCCGGCAAAAGGCAGCTGCGCATTGCCGAAACGGAGAAATATGCGCACGTAACTTTTTTCTTTTCCGGCGGACGCGAAGAAACATTCCCCGGCGAAGAACGCGTGCTGGTAGCATCGCCTAAAGTAGCCACGTATGATTTGAAACCCGAAATGAGCGCCTACGAAGTAACCGGCGCCCTGGTAAAAGCGTTGGACGCACAGACGTTCGACCTGGTTGTGCTCAACTTTGCCAACGGCGATATGGTGGGGCATACGGGCGTGTACGGGGCTATCGAAAAAGCAGTGAAAGCGGTGGACGAGAACATAGGCGTGTTGGCCGAAGCGGCATTGCGTAACGGCTACACCACCTTAATTACCGCCGACCATGGCAATGCCGACTATGCGGAGAACCCCGACGGCTCGCCGAATACGGCACACTCGCTGAATCCCGTGCCGTTTATTGTGGTTGATAACGACATTAAAGAAGTGCACAGCGGCGTGTTGGCCGACATTGCGCCTACCATATTAAAACTAATGGGTATCGCACAGCCCAAAGAAATGACGGGAACGGCGCTGGTGTAGGTTTAGCTGCATTGACCAGTTGAAATTATTTTGCTCATGTATGATTTTATTATACCTTTGACTCCGATTATTAAAAACAAACAACTATGAAAAAAGTATTACTCTTTAGTCTTGTGCTTATGTTTATCTTATTTAAAACGGCAGCGTGTGCAGTAACCCTAAGCCCCGATGTGGTGGCCAGCGGCACAATGGGGCCGTTGACTTGGGAAATCACCTCCGATAGCATATTTACCGTTAGTGGCAAAGGTGCCATACCGGATGATTTTTATGATGATAGTCATTATTATTATGATTATCGTTCAGAGAATTATTTTGATTTCATCCGTGATAGTATGCCTTGGTTGCAATATATTAGTAAGTCAAAGGTGTTGGTAATAAAGGAGGGGGTAACAAGTATCGGTGACCGTGTTTTTGAAGACTGCGCAAACCTTAGGGCCATTACCTTGCCAAGTAGCGTAACAAGTATCGGGGGCAGAGGGTTTGGGCATTGTCGCAGCCTTACGTCTATAACTCTGCCAAGTGGCATAACAAGTATTGGGAAAGCGACTTTTTATAAGTGTCGCAGCCTGACTTCCATTATCCTTCCAAGCAGCGTAACAAGCATTGGGTACGAGGCTTTTTATGGCTGCACTAACCTTGCTTCTATTATCCTGCCAAGCGGTTTAACAGCTATTCGTGGCTGGGCTTTTTCCAATTGCCGCAGCCTTACGTCTATTACCATTCCGAACAATGTAACAAGTATCGGGAAAGGAGCTTTTTACGGTTGCGCCGGCCTTAAATCCGTTACTGTTATGGCAGCCATACCGCCTGTAATGGAATACGGAAATTTTGGAGAAGCCGATGACGATACACTTTACGTCCCTAAAGGCAGCTTAGCTGCCTACAAGGCCGACACCGCATGGAACGCAGCATTTACGACGATTAAGGAACAGTAAACCGGTTACCGCCCTTATTCAAAATCGGGATACAGCAAGTAGTTTTTGCGAAGCAGCTTGAATTGTTCTACCGCCGGTTGCCACGAATCGCGTATCCGGTCGGCATCCATGCCGCTTTCTATTTGCTGCCGGATACTTTTAGTGCCACACAACTTATAAAAGAAATCTGTAAAGAACTTGTCTTTTTGCGGATATTTAGAATACGCATCTATCAGCCAATGCAGGCGGATTTGCGGTTCATCCATTAAATAATTATCGCCGAAATAATGCAGGTTCTCACCGTAACAGTCTTCGCCTTCAAACGGCGGATGCGGTACGCCCGGCATGCTTTGCGGGGTGAAATTATACGGGTAAACACCTTCAAACACCGGGTGTCCGAACATCTCGAACGGTTGGTTGGTGCCGCGCCCCACGCTTATCGGCGTTCCTTCAAACAGGCAGAGCGAAGGGTATAAATGAATCGCCTGCATGGTCGGCAAGCTTGGCGACGGGCTCACCGGCAAGTCGCAATACGTAGTGTGCGTATAACCGGCACAGGGCACTACCGTAAGGTCGCATTTTATCTTGTTCTTGAGCCACCCCTCGCCGTTAATCATCTGCGCCAGCTCGCCAAGCGTCATGCCATGTACAATAGGAATGGGGTGCATGCCTACAAACGATTTATATTCCTTTTCCAGTATTGGCCCATCTACATAAAATCCATTGGGGTTAGGGCGGTCGAGTACAATGACGGGGATTTTGTGTTCGGCGCAGGCTTCCATTACGTAGTGCATGGTCGAAAGATAGGTGTAAAACCGCGTACCCACATCTTGCATATCGAACAACATGCAGTCAACGCCTTTCAGTTGCCCAGCCGTAGGTTTAAAGTTTTTCCCATAGAGCGATGCTATTTCGATACCCGTACGTTCGTCTTTCGTAGCATCTACTTTCTCCCCGGCGCCTGCCGTGCCGCGGAAACCGTGCTCGGGCGCATAAATGCGCACCACCTGCACCCCGTTTTTTATTAACACATCAACTAAATGCTCGTCGCCAATTATAGACGTATGGTTAGCCGTAACACCCACCCGCTTGCCTTTTAGCAGGGGCAAGTAACTATCAAGCTGCTCGGCACCCGTTTGTAAAGATTGGGCAGTGGCTGCAAAGCTAAGCAGCAGTAATGCTATTAAAAGTTTTGTTTTCATAATTTTTTAGATTTTCTTATGAGCTATTTAATTTGTCCGCTGTTAATTTTTTGTTTTTAAATTATAATTCCAGACCAACCGCCTACTATTTTTTCTTCACTTCTCGCTTAATAGTATGCTTAATCTTCACAGCCGACAGCAAATTAATTTCAAAGCTGGTTTCCGTACCTGTTGTTTCCAACTGTTTCTCTACAATGCCCGATAATATCTCGCCGGTCTTTTGCATTACTGCCGCCTGCTTTTGCGTGTCGTCAGGTGTTTTTACCAGCTCTGCCACCGTTTGCGAAAGCTCACTTATTTTTTCAAATACTTCTACAATAGCAATTGTAGTTTGCGTAGCCTGTGGGCTTTTCAAAATAGTAGCCAACATATACAATCCTTTCTTTGTAAATGCATTCGGCAATTTAGTTTTTCCACCCCAACTTGAAATCAAAAAATTTGATTTCAAGTTTTTCCATTCTTCTTTTTCTAATCTAAAATATATCCCTCAGGAAATTTTTCGGGATTATTCCTTATAGCTTGGTTAACCTCTCGTGTTTCCACACCGTATAATGCAGCCACATCACTATCCAAGATAACTTTTTGCCGGCGAACAGTAATCACTTTACTATTGACTTCCTCCATTTTGATTAACTCCATAACTTCAATTCTGTTTAAAAATTATTACCCTATATGTATTCACTATTTAAAAAGTATAACGCAAGGTCAGCCCTATGTTCAACGGCTTGAAGTCTTCGTCGTATCCGGTAATAAAGAATTTTGGGTCGAAGTCTAATGCCAGGCACAATGGTATAGTGGCAAATTTATACTCTGCGCCGCCAATAAAGTCGACACCAAAAAGGAATTTGCTGTCGCCACCTATTTCCCCGCCGATGGTTACACCCGGCCCCAAGTACCACGATAAGCCGTCGACCGCCTTTATCGGGAAATGGTATTCGTACACGAAAGTTCCTCGAAGGCTCATCTTACTGGTTTGCGTAATATCCAAATCTAAAATAGCCTCAAACGCCCCGTCCGTATGAAAGAACTGTTTGTAGCTGGCGCCTACCATTGTTCCCACACGGAACCCGATAGCTTTTTCATACAAACGTTGCGCTTTCAGTGACGAGATGCCCGCCACAATTACCAATAATGTTAGTCCTATTTTTTTCATCATCATAAGTTGTTTTAAAAGTAAATTATTTCCGAATCGGTTATGCTTGCAAGCAAGCTATTGGCCACGCGGCTTGCACCAAGGCGAAATAAAGAGGGGGCCAGCCATTCGTTGCCCAATACGTTTTTCACAATGGCGTAATACCTCACGGCATCGTCTGCCGTAGTAATGCCGCCGGCCGGTTTAAATCCTATTCTCTTACCGGTTTGTTCGTAGAATTTTTTAATGGCGTTTGTCATTATCCAAGCTGCGGCAGGCGTAGCAGCAGGTTCCATTTTGCCGGTAGACGTTTTTATAAAATCGGCGCCGGCCTCCATTGCAATAAATCCGGCAACCGCTATTTGCGCTGCCGACAAAGCGCCGGTTTCTAAAATAACTTTCAAATGCGCCTTGCCAATGGCCGCTTTAATTTGCTTGATTTCGTCGGCCACCGTGGCATAATCGCCGACAAGGAAAGCACCCAGAGAAATGACAATATCAATTTCGGCAGCCCCTTGCTCCACGGCCATACGGCACTCTTCGCATTTCACCTTTATAAATGTTTGTGACGAAGGGAAGCCCGCTCCTACCGCCGCAATTTGCACTACCGGCGCTTGTAGCGTTTCGCGCACTGCACGGACTAACGAAGGGTACACGCATATTGCCGCCACATTCGGAATAGTTTTAAACTCCGTAGCAAACCGATTCACTTTTTCTGTCATCGCATGTACTTTTGCAACTGTATCGGTAGCATTCAGCGTAGTTAAATCAATAGCACCAAAGCAATGTTTCCATACTTCCGGTTTACGCAGCAAAGGTAGCTCCTCTTCTATTGCCTGCAAAGCCTTTGCAATAGCCGGCTCGGTTACCGAGAAACCGTATTTGTCCAAGTAATTCATAATTGTTTATTACTTATTCTTGTCCTGCAATAATTGCAAGTATGCACACTACCTGCGCAATTCAAAGTTTTGCCCAAGGTATTTTTTACGCACTTCGGGGTTGTTTGCCAACTCTTCGGCTGTGCCGCTTTCCAGAATGCTTCCGTCAAACAGCATATATGCACGGTCGGTAATAGCCAGTGTCTCGTGCACATTATGGTCGGTAATTATAATACCTATGTTTTTTTCTTTCAGCTTGGATACTATTGTTTGAATATCTTCTACGGCAATAGGGTCAACGCCTGCAAAAGGTTCGTCCAGCAAAATAAATTTGGGGTCGATAGCCAGGCAACGGGCAATCTCGCAACGGCGGCGCTCTCCTCCCGAAAGCTGCACGCCTTGGCTCTTACGCACTTTATGCAAGCCGAATTCGTCTATCAACACTTCCAAGCGTTCGCGGCGTTCTTCTTTTGTTTTCCCGGTAGTTTCCATTACCGCCATAATATTATCTTCTACCGATAGCTTACGGAATACCGAAGCCTCTTGCGCCAAATAACCCACTCCGCTTTGCGCCCGCTTGTACATCGGTTTCTTGGTAATATCAACCTCATCTAAGAAAATTTGGCCGCTATTGGCTTTCACCAATCCTACCAACATGTAGAAAGTAGTGGTTTTCCCGGCACCGTTAGGGCCAAGCAAACCTACAATCTCTCCTTGGTTCACCGCTACCGAAACACCTTTTACCACCGTACGGGAGCCATATTTTTTTACCAATTTTTCGCAACGTAGTATCATATTTTTTTGAATTATGAATTATGAATTAAAAGCTCCATTTAGTAAGGAGGCTCGTTACTCATCACTCATCATTAATTACACAATTCCTTCCCTTAAAATATCATGCAAATGCACCATCCCCACGTATTGCCCATTATCGGCAACCAACAGTTGGGTGATTTTATTTTTCTCCATCAAGCTAAAGGCCTGTATCGCCATCTCTGCTGCTTCTATTATTTTCGGGTTCCGGGTCATAATATCCTGCGCTGTCAGTTCATCTATTTTCTGCCCTTTTTCCAACATTCGGCGGACGTCCCCGTCTGTAATAATACCTAAAATTGTCCCTTTATCATCTACTACTGCCGTTGCGCCAAGCCGGTTTGAAGAGATTGTGATAATAGCATGCTGAATAGTTTCTTCGGCTTTCACTTGCGGCCTGCGGTTGCGGTCTATCAAGTCTTCTACGCGCATGTACAGTTTCTTTCCCAATGCACCACCGGGGTGTACCCTTGCAAAGTCTTGTGCCGTAAAACCGCGCAAATTCAGCAGGCAAACGGCCAACGCATCGCCCATCACCAATTGCGCCGTAGTGCTTGAGGTAGGCGCCAAGTTATTGGGACATGCTTCCTCGTCTACCGTAGCCCGCAACACATAGTCGGCATGCTTGGCCAAATAGGAATCCATGTTCGACACCACGGCTATAAGTTTATTGCCCAAGTTGCGGATTAAGGGTACCAACACTTTTATCTCAGCCGTATTGCCGCTTTTCGAGAGGCAAATAACAATATCATTGGTTTGGATAATACCCAAATCGCCATGGATAGCGTCAGCCGCATGCATAAAGATAGCCGGCGTACCCGTAGAGTTCAGCGTAGCTACAATTTTTTCGGCAATAATAGCGCTTTTACCTATGCCTGTTACAATAACCCTGCCTTTATTACTATTATTATATATAAGTTCTACCGCCTGCTCAAAACCGGCATCTATGTACGAAGCCATTTTTTTAATTTCCTTAGCCTCCGCCTCTATAGTCTTTATAGCTATTTGCTGTATATTGTTTGAGCTACCCATATAAATAAATTTTGATACTCTCCAAAGTTTTTGTAATTTAGTAGCGCAAAGATAATGAAAAGTAAAAACTTTCCCATCACTTTGTAAAAAAGACATGGAAATAACCGATAATTTTTTACATGGCCAACTGAAAACCTATTTTGGCTTTGACTCTTTTAAAGGCCAGCAGGAAGCTGTCATACGTAATGTGTTGGCCGGTAACGACACGTTTGTATTAATGCCTACAGGCGGCGGGAAATCGTTGTGTTATCAATTGCCTGCGTTGATTATGGAAGGCACTGCCGTTATTGTGTCGCCGCTTATTGCGTTAATGAAAAATCAGGTAGACGCTATACGTGGCTTTATTGTAGACAATAATGATATTGCGCACTTCCTTAATTCGTCGTTGAACAAACAGCAGCAGCAAGAAGTGTATGAAGGCCTGTTGAGCGGGAAAACCAAATTATTGTACGTAGCCCCCGAATCGCTCACCAAAGAAGAAAATATTCAATTGCTGCAAAAGCTGAATGTTTCTTTTTATGCTATTGACGAGGCGCACTGTATTTCGGAATGGGGGCACGACTTCCGGCCGGAGTATCGCCGGATACGGCCTATAATTAACGAAATAGGCAACTCGCCGATTATTGCTTTAACGGCAACGGCTACTCCTAAAGTACAGCACGATATTCAAAAGAATTTAGGCATGTTGAGCGCTCATGTGTTCAAAGCTTCTTTCAACCGCCCCAACTTGTATTACGAGATAAGGCCCAAAACCAATACCGACAAAGAGATTATAAAGTTCGTCAAAACGAATCCCGGCAAATCGGGTATTATTTATTGCTTGAGTCGCAAAAAAGTGGAAGACCTCTCCGAAGTGTTGGCAGTAAATGGTATTAAAGCCCTACCCTATCATGCCGGATTGGACGCTGCTACCCGTTCCAAGAATCAAGACAGCTTTTTAATGGAAGATGTAGATATAATTGTAGCTACTATTGCTTTCGGAATGGGTATTGATAAACCCGACGTACGTTTCGTTATTCACTACGATATACCGAAAAGCCTTGAGGGCTATTATCAGGAAACGGGGCGTGCGGGGCGTGACGGCGGCGAAGGGCGCTGCATCGCTTTTTACAGCTACAAAAATGTACAGAAGCTGGAAAAATTTATGCAAGGCAAGCCTGTCGTCGAGCAGGAAATAGGAAAACAATTGTTGCTGGAAACCGTTGCTTATTCCGAAACCGGAAGCTGCCGGCGTAAAGTGTTGTTGAATTATTTCGGGGAAGAATACGAAGGGGGAAATTGCGGCAATTGCGACAACTGCCTATATCCCAAAAAGCAGTTCGAGGCGCAGGAAGACCTGCTGAAAGCGCTTAGAACCGTGGTAGCCGTGCGCGAGAAATTCAAAGCAGATCACATTGCCAATATATTGGCCGGCGTACTTACGTCTGTCGTAAAATCGTACCACCACCACGAATTAAAAGAATTCGGCAACAACAGTGATAAAGGCGTGCGTTTTTGGCACACTATTATACGGCAATCCTTGATTCATCATTTGCTTGAAAAAGAAATTGAAAATTATGGGTTGCTGAAAATAACGGAAAAGGGACAGGCCTACCTTGCCGCCCCTTATCCGATAATGCTTCCCGAAGACCACGATTATAAGGCAGAAGATAATGATGACGATTTCTTCTTCGGGCAACCGAAATCGGGCAGCTGCTTCAACGAAGAGTTGTTTGCTATTCTTAAATCGCAACTGCACGACTTGTCTCACCGGTTAGATATACCGCCCTACGCCATTTTCCAAGACCCGTCGTTAGAAGACATGTGTGTTCAATTTCCTATAACCATTGAGGAGCTTAAGAACTGCCACGGTGTAGGCGAAGGAAAAGCAAAAAAATTCGGAGAAGAATTTATTGCTATTATCAAAAAATACGTGGAAGAAAACGATATTGAACGCCCGCAGGAAATGGTGGTAAAGTCGTTAATCAACAAGTCGGGTTTAAAGGTACACATCATTCAAAATATTGACCGCAAAATAATGCTTGACGACCTTGCTGCTTCCAAGGGGCTGGAAATGTCGCAATTGCTTGACGAAATCGAAGCTATTGTAAGTTCCGGCACGCGCTTGTCCATCAATTATTTTATAGCACAAACCATCGACGAGGAAAAGGTGAAAGAAATATATGAATACTTCCACCACGAAGCCACGTCGGATTCGCTGGAAGAAGCCATGCAGGCGCTGGATTCCGATATTTCGGAAGAAGAAATTCGCTTGGTGCGCCTCAAATTCATGTCGGAAATGGCGCTTTAATAATCTTTTTCCTATCTTTGCACACGCAAACTTTGAACAGGAAGTTAATGGCGTTAATGGGAGTTATAGATGGGTAGCGGACTTTGAATAAAAGGTTTTCTTCTTTAATTACCTATAAGTTTCCTGCCTTTTAATTTTTTTAATATTATAAAGCACCATGCAAATAGGATTTGATGCAAAACGGGCGTTCCGAAATTTCACAGGGCTTGGGAACTATAGCCGGGCGGTGATTTCTATTTTGTCGGATTTTTATCCGAACAATAGTTATTTTTTATATACCCCGTTTTATAAAAAGCACCCGTTGCTGTCGTTTGCAAATCGCCCGAATATCACGGTACGCGGGCCCGAAGGCTTGTTGAAGCGATTGCCGTCGGCATGGCGTTCGCTGGGTGTTGCTTCCGATATACGCTTCGATAAAATTGATTTATTTCATGGCCTGACCGGAGAACTGCCAGTGGGGATGCGTGCAAAAACACGCACGGTAGTTACTATTCACGACTTGATATTCCTGCGCTACCCGGAGTACTATAATTATTTGGACAGGAAAATATATACCGGTAAACATAAAGCAGCTTGTGAGAAAAGCGACTTGATAATTGCTATCAGTGAACAGACGAAAGAAGACATTATTAATTTTTTGGGGATTGATGCACAAAAAATCCGGTTGGTATATCAAGGCTGCGACGCCCAGTTTTATCAGGAACCGACGGAACTCGAAAAACAGAATGTTCGTGCGCTGTACCGGTTGCCAGAAAAATATGTGCTGTATGTAGGCACCGTAGAATCGCGGAAAAACTTGGCAACATTAGTCAAGGCGCTCCCGCTCCTACCGGCCGATATCAAGCTGGTAGTGGTGGGGCGAGAAACAGCGTATGCCACCACCGTGAAAGAAGAAGTAGCCGAACAGCATTTAACGAATAGGGTAGTGTTCTTGAATGCCGTTGCTTTTAATCATCTGCCGGCCATCTACCGGCAAGCCCAAGTGTTCTGCTTGCCTTCGCTATTCGAGGGTTTCGGCATACCGGTGTTGGAGGCGATTAATTCACATCTTCCGGTTGTTACCTCTAATATATCCAGCCTGCCGGAAGCAGGAGGCAAGGGACAGCTATATGTCGACCCAACGAATGAACAGGAAATAGCCGCTGCCATTAACCGCGTCCTGACAGATGAGGCATTGCGGAAAAAAATGATTGCCGCAGGGCTGGAACATGCAAAATTTTTCAGAGAAGAGCATATCGCTAAAAATATTTGGAATGTATATAAAGAATTAATGTGATGACAAACGAACTGCAAAAAGCATTGGAAACATTGCGGGACGGTGGCTTGATTCTTTACCCTACCGATACTTTGTGGGGTATTGGCTGCGACGCCACCAACCCGGTTGCAGTAGAAAAAATAGTTGCGCTAAAACAGCGGGCAGATAGTAAAAGCCTTGTTCTGCTGGCATCGGATATGGGAATGGTAAGCCGCTATGTAAAGCAGATTCCCGATATGGCTTATACGCTAACAGAAGTAGCAGATGCCCCTTTAACACTGGTCTACCCGCAAGCGCAGGGGCTGGCAGCAAACGTAGTGGCGGAAGACGGGTCGGTAGCTATTCGTATCGTGCAACACGAATTTTGCCGACAACTGCTACAAAAGTTTCGGAAGCCTGTAGTTTCTACGTCCGCCAATATCTCCGGCCAACGGGCGCCGGTATCGTTTGCAGAGATTCAGGAAATGATTAAAGAGAAATGTGATTATATTGTTCCCGAAAAACACGAAGGAACACCCACGCGCCAACCTTCTGCTATTATAAAAATAGGTTTGCATGCCGAAGTAGAAGTGATACGACAATAGAATAGTAGGCAGTTCAAAAATTTTAGGTTAGCCGACAGTACGCTTGTCGCAACCTAAAACGTGGAATTTGGAACCAAAACTTGACATAAAAAATTAAACTATGCATAAAATTCCCATACAAATTCGCTTTAGCGACATTGATGGCGTAGGCCATGTAAATAATGTAGTATACGGACAATATTTCGACGTCGGCCGGCTACAATACTTTCACGAGGCCATTGGCGAAACCATGGAATGGAACAAGGGAAAAATCTTAGTACTGGTACGCACGGAGGCAAATTATTTTCAGCCGACTTTTTTAAATGACACGGTAGAAGTGCATACTTCGGTGGTAGAAATTGGAGACAAGAGTGTGAAGATGCGGCAGCGTATTGTCGGAACCGACGGCTCTATAAGGGTCGAAGGCTATAGCGTGCTTTCCACCTACGATTTCGATACGCACAAATCTTTTCCTATGCCCGCAGAATGGCGCAACAAACTGCTGGCATTTGAAAATAGACAGACGGGGCGTTAGTTTTACTTACTGTTTTAACGGCCATTTTCTAAAGCCCCCAAACAAATATAATAGCCCAACGACGATAGCCACCAAAGAATATAGCAAGTCTAAAGAATAGCCTCGCACAATTGTCATGATAAGCCCTTCGGCGCCTCTTATCAAATAAACAACGGCAATACCATAAATGCCGAGTTTCAGAAGGGGAAGCGGTTTAATCGCTCCCGCCGCCGATAGTCCATACAAGCCGAAGAGAACAAATGCGGCCATTACTACCATGGTTAAAACGTATGGTATTGCCCAATATGTGGCCGCTTGCTTAGCCATATATTCGCCGATTCCCGTAAGAGCAAAAACTGCTCCCGGCCAAAAGAACACAGTAATATGTAAAGCAGCAATCAAGAAGTTGGCGCAAGCGCCCCAGCATAAGAAACGATTAGTTGTTTTCGGCATGACAAAAGATGTTCTATATATAATTAGCGAAGTTTTTCTATCTCCTTTTGGATTTCTTCTATCACTTCTTTGTTGGCAATTTCTTTTTTACCATTAACTTTTTCAGAGAAAATATAGAAAACTTTACCGCCAAATTTTGCTGTAAATTTCTTGTGTGTTTCGGCCTGTAATGCAAATTCTTTATGGATTTCAGGTAACTGTATGCCCGAATTGACAGGTTTTATCTGCAAACCGATATAGTTAGAGTCGATTTTTATATAAAAATCTACATTAAACAGTCTATCCCATTCATCGGGCGCAGATTCGATTTTTACGTCTAACCTGTTTTGGAGCTGTCCGTAAATAGTTTGAATTTCGGTCATGTAACCATCAAAAGTACGGTCAATTACAAGTTGAAACATATAATCAACACAATCTTTTTCCGTTATTTCGGCAACTTCCGATTGAATGACTTCTGTAATTTTTACATATAGTTTTTTACCCAATTCTTCAATATGTGCTTTGCTTTTCACATTCGCAAAATAATAGTCCCGCCATTCGTCTAATGTTTTGGGAGAACATTTTCGGATTGATTCGGAAGTCGCTCCCACATTCCGTTTAAAATTGAGCTGGAAGCGATTCATTGCACTATTTAGTATCCATTCTTTTGCCATAATTACCAATTTAATGTTTTTGTGTGTAAATCCGTACTTTCCTTAAAATTTTTCGGAAATAATTTATTTTTTATTCCATAATCTATTAAGCGTTGAAATGAACAGTCTGATTTATTTTTTTTGAAAATTGAAATAAATTCCATAAATATTTTTTTGTAGAACGAGATATACAAACCCTA
>QMCD01001207.1_pt1 | contig 16181 bp, 14 predicted proteins | sample 1821841 | NCBI WGS metagenome assembly QMCD01 (sample SAMN01991225, study PRJNA193472) | Termite gut metagenome, whole genome shotgun sequencing project. | isolation source: worker | host: Macrotermes natalensis | reverse complement strand
GTTATAGTGTCCTGTTGTTTGCGGAGACGATCTCATTGTCTCTCATCATGATGCTTGCATCCAACTTTTATTCCTCGGCCCCCGCCAGCTTCTCTATGGCGTCATCCTCAGTAGAAACAAAGAATATGTGGCTGCCGTTGTTGCTCTCATATATGAAATCGCGCAGGGGCTTGCTGGTGTAACGCGAAAAATCGCCGAAGGGGTCTCCTCCGGCGACAATATCCAATATATCGGCTCTATTCGAGGGCATGCCCTTTCGCATCGAGATACTTCACATCGACAATCCCCACACTCTGGTCTGCCGTGACACGCAGTTTGACCTTGTATTTCCACATCCACTGCCGCCGTAACGACCACAGCCCGCGCATCAGGTACGACTGCACATAAGGGCTCACCCGCAACTCGATGAATTTCTGCTTCCGGTCCTCCGTCAGGTACGAGATCTGATTCTCGATCTTCTTGTCCAACAGCACCGTCGGTTCGATGCGTCCCGTGCCGTTACACGTCGGGCACACGTCCGTCTGCTCCGCCACCGCCATCGGACGCACGCGCTGGCGCGTGATCTGCATCAATCCGAATTTCGAGATCGGCAAAATAGTGTGCTTCGCCTTGTCCGTCGACATCAGTTTCACCATCTCGTCGTACAGCAACTGGCGGTTCTGTGCCTTATGCAGGTCGATGAAATCCACGATGATGATACCTCCCAAATCCCTCAGACGCAACTGGCGTGCGATCTCATGCGCCGCAGCGAGGTTCACCTCCATCACCGTCTGTTCCTGGTTTTCGTCCGCCTTGGTACGGTTACCCGAGTTGACATCTATGACGTGCATCGCCTCCGTGTGCTCGAAAATCAGGTACGCGCTCCGTTTCAACGACACGTACTTGGCGAACAACGATTTGATCTGTCGCGATACGTCGAAATTGTCGAAAATCGGCAGTTTGCCCTTGTAGAACTTCACGAGCTTCTCGCTCTTGGGCTCGATCATGTGCACGTACTCGCGCATCTGCTGGTACGTCGCCTCGTCATCCACCACGATCTGTGAGAATGATCCGTTCAACGAGTCACGTACGATCGTGTTGGCACGGTTCATCTCGCTCACCAACTGCGACGGCACATTCACCTTGCGGATGTTCCCCAACGCCTGGTGCCACTTGTCCAGCAGCGACTGCATATCCTGCTCGATATCGCTGTCCTTCGCCTCCATCGCTGCCGTGCGGATGATCACCCCGAAATTCTTCGGCAACACCTTCGCGGCGATACCTTTCAAGCGTTTCTTCTCCTCGTTGGCACGGATCTTTTTCGACAAAAACACTTTCGACGAAAACGGCACCAAGACCACGTTGCGCCCTGCCAGTGAGATTTCGGCCGTCAACCTCGGACCCTTGGTCGAAATCGCCTCCTTGGCGATCTGTACCATGATCGTCTGTCCCGTTTGGAGGTACGTACCGATCTTGCCGTCCTTCTCCAACGGCGGTTCGAGTTTCATGTTGTCCAGGCGCAAGGCGCGCTTGCCGGGTTGGAACGAACTGATGAGTTTTTGTAACGAGGCGAAGTGATCGCCCAAGTCCTGATAGTGAATGAATGCGTCGCGCTCGTGTCCCACGTTGACGAACGCGGCGTTCAGTCCGGGCATGATCTTGCGCACCTTGCCCATGTAAATATCCCCGACGGCGTATCCGGCGTGGGTCTGTTCTTTATTGAGTTCGACCAGCACCTTGTCCTCGCACTGGGCGATGACGATCTCTGCCGGATCGACATGTATGATAAGTTCTCGATTCATAGTATTCTAAACAGAGAAAAGCCAAAAGAGACATTGCCCTTTCAGCTTCCCTCACTTTGTGCACAAAAAGGGCTACTTTTTCTTGTGACGATTCTTACGCAGACGTTTTTTGCGTTTGTGGGTAGCCATTTTATGCCGTTTTCTTTTCTTTCCGCTTGGCATTGCTTTAAATTTTTAGGTTTTACTTCTTATGATTATTCTTTACGTGCGTGGTGAAGGTCTTGGCGGGTTTGAACACCGGCACATGACGTTCGGGGATCGTAATGGTGGTATTGCGCGAGATATTGCGTGCCACCTTTTCGGCACGGTGCTTCACCACGAAACTGCCGAAGCCGCGCAGGTACACATGTTCCTTCTCGGCCAACGATTGGCGAATACTATCCATGAAGGCATCGACGACGGCCTGTACCTGTACCTTTTCGATACCCGTGTTTTTGGAGATCTCAGAGACAATATCTGCTTTTGTCATACCACTTTACACTTGTTAGGGATTGCAAATGTAATCATTTTTTTAAATATCTTTGCATCCCGATGAAAAAGTTTTCACTTTCGACACTGGGCGATGCGGCGCAGTGGATTCTGGATGGATTGCAGGGGCGCAACGTGGTGGCGCTTCACGGACCGATGGGTGCGGGCAAGACGACGCTGATCGCCGAGATCGTACGCCGTCTCGGGTCGCACGACACGGTCACCAGCCCCACGTTCGCCATCGTGAACGAATACCGCGACGGGGAGGATCGCCCCATATTCCACTTCGACTGCTATCGTATCGAGTCCGTTCGCGAGGCGGCGGATATCGGCGTAGAAGAGTATTTCGATTCCGGAAATTTGTGTCTGGTCGAGTGGCCGGAACGGATTCTTCCTCTTTTGCCTGACGACACGATGCGTGTGGAGATAAAAATTTTGGACCATCAGACACGACAACTAACCATACGATAATGCAAAAATACGAATCCAAACAGCAACGCATTCTCCGCCCCGCGGAGACGATTTTCAACCGCATCAGCCGCTTCGACACCCTCACTCCCGCACTGCAGGACAAAGTGGAAGCGTGGCATGCCGATGCGGACTCGTGTTCCTTCAAAATCAAAGGATTTTCGGCCGCACTGCGTATCGTGGAACGGACGCCACACAAAACCATCAAGATCCAACCAGACAGCGAAAACGGCATACCGGTCGATTTCACGATGTGGATACAACTCCATCCCGTTTCCGATACCGAGACACGCCTCAGAATCGTGCTGCATGCCGACCTGAATATGATGATGCGTATGATGATCGGCGGCAAGTTGCAGGAGGGGGTCGATCGGATGGCCGAAGGGATCGCCAAAGCGCTCGCCTGATTTCATTTTTCTCTAAAACCCTTTTAAGACCGCCGCTTTCTTTACGTGAACTGTCGCTTTTTTGGAAAAAAGCTCCAGCAAAAAACTTCGGGAGATGCTTTGCATCTCCATAATTTGCGCGAGGACAAACGCTTTCAGCGTTCTGGTCATTTTATTCGTGAACTTTTACGGAAATAAATTTCCGCCAGTTTTCTCATAAAACGCCCTAATCACCTGACGGTGATTTTGTCCTCGCGACCAAAAATCTCAGATCTCGAAGAGATCGTGGCGAAAAAGTAAATCGGAGCGTCGAATTTATTCGCAAGCAACGATTTAGTTTTCGTACACAAAAATTCTGAAAGAATTTGAGATTTGGTGTCGCGCATATAATGGAGATACGAATAGTATCTCCCGAAGTTTTTTGCAGGAGCTTTTTTTCAAAAAAGCGACAGTTGGCTCTTAGGGAAGTAAAAGCGGCGGTGTGAAAAAAGGTGCGGAGGTATTTCGTTTTGTTGAAAAAAGAGGGGTGTTCGTTGAAAAAATTTCCTATATAAGGTAAGGAGTTGTATTTTTGCCGCTGTATGAAAAAATTACTCTTCATAGCGGCTTCGATCGGGGGGCTTTGGGCAGGTGGATGTACGGGCTTCAAAGAGGGCGACACCAACGCCCCGGAGGGCCGAACTCCATCCGGCAACTCGAACGGCGTGACACTCGCCATCGTTTGCGGTGAGGGTGCAGCGAATGAGACCCAAACGCGTACCGATATCGGCGACGATGCGCAATCCGTGCGCTGGTCGGAAGACGATCAGGTGACCGTCTGGGCGCAAAGCGCAACCGATAACTCATGGGCCCTCGACGGAGTGACGTTTGCGCTCGCCTACTACCGTCCGGAGTGGCACAACGCCGTGTTCCTCGGCACCGCAAACGCCATGCCCGAGGATAACTACACCTATTATGCCGTTAGCCCCGAACCGAGTTCCATCTCCGGGACCACAGCCACGTTCCGTATCCCCGCCACACAGTCGGGTGCGTATGGACACGATATTCTCGTCGCGGAACCCGTGGGCGGGACAAACTTACCTCAATTCACATCGAGCGACGCGGCACTCGCGGAGTTGCCTGAACACGAAATGGCGTTCCGACACAAGTGCCACATGTTGCGTATCGAGATCCCCGAGGGACGTGACAAGTGGGGAGAAACCACGGTGGAAAATACAAGCGTAAAGCGTATCGTGATGGAGTTTTCGCGCGACGTCGTGGGTGACGTGTCGGTCGACGCGACCAACCCCGCGGCTCCGGTGACACTCGCGAACGCAACGCGTACCGTGACGCTCGAAGCTCCCGAATCGCTGACCGACGGGGATGGCAATTACCACTGGATCTCACTCTGCCCCACCTCGGAATCGACGGACGTGACGATCACCTGCTACTCGGCCGAAGGACACATGTCGCGCACGATGAATACCACCATTCCCGCCATGGCGGAGGGACGCGTGACACCCCTCACGATGACACTGCCCGAGGAGATGCCGTATGCCAAACTTAACTTCACACTCGCCACGAACAACCTCGGCGAAGCGCCTACGAAAATAACGGTAACGGCTCCTGCAGGAGTGAGGTTCCGCAACGGTTCGGACGTGATGGAGCTCACCCCCACCCTCTCGGGCGACGGGACGGGACAGCATATCGGTTCGGTAGGGTTCTACCCCCATCTGTATGGCCCACAAGCCGCGGCAGGCGACTTCCAGTTGCATTTCGAGTCGGAGCATGCGCACCAAATGTTCAGCGCGGTGCGTGCGCAAGGGACAGCCGGTGTGCAAAACTTCAATGTCGCGATGCCGTATCTGTACGAGGTGGCGTTCACGGGAGACAAGGGTGTCAACGGAGGTCGCGAAAATGGAGTTTCCAACCCTGCGGAAATCAATTTCGGTTTTGGTTACGATGGTTGGACGGGGGTTCGTGTAGAAGATTGGGGAGATGCGTTGCGTATGTCCGTAAGGGTGGAGGCAGGTGGTCGCTACCCCGGACGCATGGTCTCTCCACAAATGGCACGCCTCAAACAGGATGCAAATGCTACTTTGAACGTGCGTTTTGTCGGAGCAAAAGACGATAAAAACCTGTACTTGGGTTTTGGCACCAAGAACGATAATAATCGTTTGCCATCCATGGCCATGCAGGGAATGCGCAACGACAACTATCTCAACAATCATGTAAGAAGCGATCTGAACATCAACGCTGTAAACCCTCAATACGTTTGGAAAGGACGTGGAACCAACAGCAACGATAATCTCGATCGCCCCAATAACGTGGAAGAATTTACGGTAAACAACGCAAACAACACTACACGCATCGCTTGGTACACCCTTAGTGATACCGCAGAGATGTGGCATCTCTACACATGCAGTATAAGCGAAGTCAAAATCAAAATCGTTTCGCAACAATAGAACATGAATATGAAAAACCACATACTTATCGCCGGGTTGTTGTTGGCCGGATGTGCCAAGTCGGGCCAGAACATTCAAACCGATGTGCCCGAAAACATGGGGCGGGTGGCGTTCCAAACCACGGCCGCGGTCGACGTGATCACGCGTGCCACAGCGGAACTGCCATCGGAGTGTATCCCTGCTGCCGAAGCGTTCGACCTCCGCGTCGAGGGTGCGGATGACTCCGTCATCTACGACGGGCCCTTCGGCAGGTACGATTACGAGTTCACCTACCTCCCGGCGGGTAATTACACGGCTACCGTGACCTGTGGAGATCCGGAGGCCGAAGGGCCCGACGCCTTCACGTATGAAGGCACCCGCGACTTCACGGTCGTGGCACGTAAAACCACCACCGAAACCATCACGGCACGTCTCACCAATGCCGCCGTGTCGATCTCCACAGGTGAGTGGTTCGGCAACTATTACCCGGATGCCGCGTTGACCGTGCACACGGATGACCACAACTTCCGACTGACACCGGGCCAAGTGGTGTTCGTGAAACCCGGCACCGCGCTCTACATCAGCGGTTCGGCCGTTAAGCAGACCGGCGCACGGGTGACGTTCGACAAGACTCAAATCGGCACCGCCGTCGCACGTACGTGGCACACACTCGAAGTCGAGTTACAGGAGGTCGGCAACGGCGGGTTGACCATCGAGTTCGATGACGAAATGACGAATCTTCCCGAGGAGACGTTCGAGTTGAATCCCGAAGCTTAGTTTTGATTAAAACAGACACGAAATATGAAAAACCAAATTAAAATAGCACTGTTGATGATCGCCTTCGCGGCTGTCTCGTGCGGAAAAGATGGATTCGGTCTCGATGGGTTGGGGCCCGAGGGCAACGGGAATCAGTCCGACAGTCTCTCCATGGATATGGGCGTCCTCTCGTTTGCCGAGTGGAATCTCTCCGTGGCGATGGATCAGGAGGTTTCCACCGATGAACAGCAACCCCTCTCGCGTGCCTCGTATGCCACGATGGATGCGGATGGCGATTACATCGTGCGGGTGGTTAACTCCAAACTCGAGGAGGTGTACAACAAACCCTATTCCGAAACCGTCGGGATAGAGATTCCGCTCCCCAGAGGTGTGTATACCGTGTCGGCCGAGTGCCCCAACTATGCAGGGCAAACCGATGCCGCGTGGAGCACACCCGTGTACTATGGACGTACGTCCGTGACGATCGGGGCGGATCCTGTGACGGTGAATCCCTTGACGTGCCACCTGGATAACATCAAAACCACCGTCGAGATCGCAGCCGATCTCGAGGCACTGTTCAAAGCCGATGACGGAACGGATAAATTGACCGTGTCGGTGGGTGTGGGTGACAACACGCTCACGTACGGACGCGGCGACTTCGTCACCGAAGCGTTCGAGGGGAAAATGGGATATTTCCGTGCACCGGAGACCAAAAACACGCTCCACGTGGCACTTGTCGGTGCGTATAACAAAGCAGCGGCAGACGAGGTTCCCTCCTCACCCGTGACATGGAATCAGGAGATTCCAAACGTGACGAAGGGACAGTGGCGCAAGATCCGCATCTCAATGCTGCACGCCAGTGACGGTAACGTACAGTTGCAACTCTCTGTCGAGACATGGGTGTACGACGAGCAGATCGACGTGGATGTGAATAGCTTCGCGCTCTACGCCCTCGGCGAGGAGGAGATCGACGAGAATGGCGGCGGTGACGGCGGCGGTGAAATCACGAATCCCGGAGATACGGGTACCGGGCCGAGTGTCGTGTGGCAAAACGGAGACTTTGAGCAACGTTACACGCTGACCGGCGACCCGCTTCCCGTCGTGATACAGATCGACTCCGAAACCGGCATCACGGGGCTTATCGTCGAGGTGAGCGGAGAGATCCTTCCGGCACTCGTCCAGCTCCAATTGGGCGGAAGGCTCGACCTGGTCTCTCCCAACGACACGATGAACGGCATGTTGATGGAACTCGGTTTCCCGACGCGTGAGATGGTGGCGGGGAAAACGTCGCTCGAATTCAACATCACCGAATTTACCTCGATGATACCCATGGTGGCAGCGGGCGGTGATTCGGATTTCAAACTCATCGTCACCGATGCCAACGGAACCACCGAACGTACCATCCGCTTTGCGGCGTAAGTTTAAGTATACGATAGCATGAAAAAATTACTATACATTATAGCCGCGGGCGTGCTGGCGGGGGGGGCCGTGTCCTGTACCAAGGATGTGAATACCGTCACCACCGACGAACAGGGCACCCTGAAACTCTCGTTCAACGTGCAGTCCAAACAAACGACACGTACCGAAGCCGAGGAGTTGTTGTCCCGAAGCATTCTGCGTGTGTATGAGGGTACGGAAAAACTGATCCGTAAGTACGAACCTGCATCCGAAATGCCCGAAGAGGGACTGATGTTGATGACAGGCACCTATCGTGCGGCTGTCGAGGTGGGTACGCCCGTCGCGGCATCGTTCGACGAAGGCGATAAATATTACTATGGCGAAAAGGAGTTCGAGATCCTGCCCCGGCAGACTGTCGATGAGACGATCCTGTGTGCCATTCGGAATGTCGGTGTGACGGTCAAGTTGGGCAGCTCTATCGCGGAGTGTATCGACGGTTTCAACGTCCACGTCGCTGCCGGTTCCGACGGATTGGACTACACGGAGACCAAAACCGGTTTCTTCCTCCCGGCCGATGAAAACAGGGATATCGAGTGGGCCTTCAGCGGCACGACAAAGAGTGGTTTGGGTAATATCGAAGGGGGTATCGCCGTCGATCAGTCGGGAATCATCGCCGCTCCCGAAGCGGGTGAAAATTACACCCTCACGTTCGAGTATTCGGAGACGCGTCCCGGAGTGATGGGTGTCGTCGTGACGGTCGATAAATCCGAGGAGGAACATCAGGATGGCTTCTACTTCTCACCGCAACCGTCTGTAAAGGGCGAAGGCGTGTCCAGCGTATTGGAATACACGGGCGGAGACTTGACGCTCGACGTGGCGTTCGTGCAACCCCTCACCTCGATCGTCGTGACGATTGATGGCAATGAGTTTGAAATCCTCTCCGCACCGACACGCTCGTTCTCCAATGCACTCCGTGGAGTGACCTACGAACCGACTTCCGATATTACCGGACGTATCGCGATCGACGAATCGTTCGTGGCAGATTACGAGGAAGGTACCCATACGTTGCAGTTCACCCTCACCGATGAATCCGGAAGCGTGGGCAAAACCCGTATGCAGATTGCCGTCGATACGGAGAATGTTTCGGCCGAAGTGGAGGATTTATGGCGTGGAACGGGTTACTTCGCACGTGCAGCTGCCGCCGATGCAACGGAGATCGCCATGCGATACCGCAACCGCTCGATACAGGCGGGTATGGTCGAAAATGAATTCGGCGAATGGAAAACCATTCCTGCCGCCCGGGAAGATACGTACCGTTGCGTGGCACAAGTGGCGGACCTGGCTGCCGACCACGAGTACGAATATCAACTCGTTGTCGACGGGGTGCCGCAAAGCAACGCCCGACGCATGACCACTGCCGTCGGGACACAAATTCCGAACGGCAAGATGGAGCAGTGGGAAAATAACGGAAATATATGGTACCCCTGTGTCGGCAGAGGAAGCAATCAGGGAAGTGGATACACCGGCTTCTGGGCTACCGGTAACGGTAAAGTCTCCATCCAGGAGGTGATCTTCACCAAACCGGACAACAACGGTCACTCCGGCAGGGGTGCGTATATGGAAACCCTGAATATCTGGGGAAATATCGCTGCGGGAAACCTCTTTACAGGTTACTTCGACGGGGCGGAGACGAGTGGACGCGCCAAAGTTTATCTGGGTCGTCCGTTCGAGTACAACGCTCGACCGAAAAAGTTGCGCTTTTGGTATAAGGCGGATATTGGCGGTGGAGATAAAGGACGTGTGTTCGTGATGTTGTGCAACATGACCAAACCTCATTTTCTCGACAATAAAAATGAAGGTTCGATCGTCGATCCCACCTGGAAAAACGTATCCGATGGACATAGCTATGGGTATGCCGATCAATATTTCACCTCGTCTGTCGGTGAATGGACTCAGATAGAGATGGAGATCGAGTATCACGATGAATATCTCGATGCCGGTGCGCCCAACTACCTGATTATCTCCACAACGTCGAGTTGGGACGGGGCGCATACGAATGGTCGCGAGGGTAACAAACTCTGGCTCGACGATATCGAGTTCGTTTATTAGGGAGACGGATAAGGGGCGAGTGTGAGGAGTATGCGCAGGTGGATTGTCGTATGTGTGGGGGTGCTGTGTCTGTGGGGTACGGCGGCGCAGGCGCAACCCGTCGACCCACGCAGTGAACGGGGATTAACCAATCTGGGTAACCTCTTTGTGCCGAAAGGACAGTGGATTGCCGGTCTCGGTGCGTCGTACTCCACGCACGACAACAATGCCTACTCGTTCCTGATCATCGAAGGTATCAACTCGGAGGGATACACGGTCAAGGTGACTCCGTTGGTGGCGTACGCGCTGTGGGACAACATGGCGATCGGTGCCAAGTTCACCTACTCGCGTGCCATGCAGCGCATCCGAAATGCCGAAATCGCACTCGGGGGCGACCTCGCGTTGGATTACTACTACACCGTGCAGCATGACTATTCGATGGGGGTGATCTGGCGGCAATACATCCCGCTCGGACACAACAAACGTTTCGCGCTGTTCAACGAGGTACAGTTGAGTTTCGGGGGTGGGGAGTCACAGTTCGCGATGGATGAACCGATCCACGGCACGTATCAGAAACAGTTCAGCGCCGCACTCGGCATATCGCCCGGACTGGTTGCCTTCGCCACGAATAACCTTGCGTTCGAGGTCAACATTGGCATGATGGGTATCTCCTATTCGCAGGCCAAGCAGGTGCATAATCAGGTGACGAGCGGCAAACGGTCATCGAGCGGCATGAATTTCAGAATCAACCCCTTGGCCATCGGGCTGGGCGTATCGTTTTACCTATGAGGAAGTGGCTGTTGGGACTATTGTTGACGGTTTGTGCATCATCGGGTGCACGGGCCGGTTCGTTGGATCCAGTGGACTCGCTCCCAAAACCGGCACTCGCCAAGATCGAGAACCAACGCTTCCTGCCCATGCATCGGCGTATGGATCGCGGGATCAACAGCGTGAAGTATGTGCACAAGGGCGAGGTGGCGATGGGACTCACCGTATCGTACGGAACCCTCTCCTCTGAAGACACGGACCTCTATCTGATCCTGGACAATATCGACCTGAAAGGCAATACGTTCAGCATCAAGCCATCGGTGGGATACTTCTTCAGGGATAACCTCGGGGTGGGCCTGCGGTTGGGATACTCCAAGATGCATGGCGAGTTGGGCAACATATCTCCGTTTCTGGGTGAGATCATGGATCTGGACATCTCGTTGGGCGACGTGTGGTACGACAGTCAGGCGATAAATATCGGTGCCTACCTGCGTTCCTATGCCGGGTTGGATGCCAAAGGGACGTTCGCCGTGTTCGGTGAGTTGGATCTGTCGGTCAAGACCGGAAAATCACGTTTCGCCTATCGTTCCGGGGACAACATCAACGCCACCAACAACCGCGAGACACGCCTCTCGCTGGGATTCAACCCCGGTGTATCGGTATTCATCATGCCCAACGTCTGTACCACCATGAGTGTCGGGTTGGGCGGTTTGGAGTATGCGATGATACGTCAGGCGGATGACGAGGGGAACTTTATCGGACGGCGTATTCAATCCAAAATGCGGTTCCGCGTCAACCTGCTCAATATCAATATCGGGGTGACGATGCACCTCTTTAACTCCAAGCATCCCGCCCAATGAAAAAGTTCCTGATACTTTTTGCGGCTGTGTTCACCTTCGGTTGCATCCACAACGATCTACCGTTGCCGCATGTCGAGTTGGAGATCACCGCCGTGACGGGCGACGGGTTCACCTGCACGCCAGAGGACATAAATCTCGAAACGCGTACCGTGACGTTGCACCTGCCCGAAGATACGGATATCCAAGCCGTGAAGATAGACAGTATATCGCTCAACGTTACGGAAGGCTGGGCAGGTGAACCCGTCGCCGCGTCACAGCCTCTCAACGGAACGTTCGACATGCGTACGCCGTTGGAGATCACCCTCTCGCTGTATCAGGATTACAAATGGACGATCGTTGCCGAGCAACCCATCGAGCGCTATTTCACCGTCGAGGGGCAGTTCGGTGAGACGGAGATCGACCCCGCGGCCCTCACCGCCACGGCATTCGTGCCACTCGACACGGATCTCAAAAACATGACCGTCACGTCGCTCAAACTCGGTCCCGCAAGTGCCGTGACGGATCCCGCGATGGAAAACCTGACCGATTTCAGTTCCGTACGGTACGTCACCGTGACAATGGACGGATGGACCGAGCCCGACGCGCGTTGGTCGCTTTACGTGATACCCGTCGATATCAAGGTGCAGATCACCAAAGCAGAACCGTGGGGTGCGGAGATTTTCCTCACCGGTCAGGGTGTCGCCGGTACCGATTTAGGTTTCAGGTATAGGGTGGCGAACGATGCGGAAGAAACGGAATGGATTCCGGTGCCGGATGTGGAGGTCAATGGCGGCGAGTTCAAGGCCGTCCTGCAAGGACTCGCTTTCGAGACCGATTACCAGATCGTCGCCTACTCGAACGATGACCTGACGGAAATCGAGACCGTGACGACCGGACGTGGCGAAGGTATCATCCCGAACGGTGATCTCGAAACGTGGACCGAGACAAGTACCTGGTTCCCGTGTCTCGAAAGCGAGATCGGCGGCAAGACCAACGATACCTATACCGGCTTCTGGGCCACCGGTAATCCCGGCACGCTCTTCACGCAACCCGATGCCCCACGTCCCGGTTCGACAGGCATGCGGAGTGCCAAGTTGGAGACCAAAAGTATGGTGGGTATCATCGCCGCGGGGAATCTCTTTGTCGGATATTTCGGTGGAGTACATCACGTCACGCAAGCCGATGTCTATATGGGACGCCCGTACGAATTCGGTGCACGCCCCAAAGCATTACGATTCTGGTACAAAGCAATCGTCGGAAGTGGCGATAAGGGACGTGTGTACGTGATGATCGGCAACATGATGGGGCCTCACAAAATCGACACGAGCAATCAAAGCACCTTCTTCTCCCCGTCGGACGAGACCCTCTCCACGGGACCCATATACGGGTATGCCGATGTGCTTTTCGAGACGTCCGTCAACGAGTGGACGATGATCGAGTTGCCCATCGAGTGGCGTAGCAAGGAGAAGCCGAACTACCTGCTCATCTCAGCCACGTCGAGTTACGAGGGCGACTACAAACGAGGCAGTACCGACTCCAAACTGTGGCTTGACGACGTTGAGTTCGTCTATTAGTCCTTGTCCCGCCCTACATTAGATCTTTATACAACGGAGGGAGAAGCCGTACCCGACGAAATAGGTAGTCGTCGTACTCGAGGCGCCGGCATAGAAACCGAACCTTCGCGCATCCGCCGTAGACGAAGCCGAGAGCACCCAATAGTTTCCGTAGGAAGTCTGATTGCCCAGCTGACCATTGGAGTAGTAACGGCCCCCCGGCGCGGGGAGGAGAACTTCCTTGTCCCGCCCTACATTAGATCTTTATACAACGGAGGAGATTGGCCGAATTGACGAGATAAGCGGGGGATTGAGTTGTGTGGTCGTAATAGAAACGAAATCTTTGGGCACGCGTCATGTCATACATCGCTCGGGAAGACCAGTAAACCCCATAGGAAGCCTGACTGCCCAGCTCACCATCAATATCACGGTACCCCGCCGCGGGGAGGAGAAGACGCGGCAAAGCCGCGAACGTTTATCACTTTTTGCTTGTCCAAAAAGCGATGCCAAAAAGGACACCCCGAGGCTAAAAAAGGCTAAAACTACCGCCCTAACGCTGCTGCCGCATCGCCTGCGGCGACTTTTGAAGCAATCAAAAGGTCTGCTTCGCGGGCGCTTTTAGTACGGCAGTTTCTTAACGCCTTTGTTTAGCAGCGGGGGTCTTGCCGCCCGAAGGGCGGCGCTGGGGCGCGCAGCGTTACATTTTTAATTTTTCATTGCCGCCTTCGGCGGCCTTACCTTGGCGCGGGGTGGAGAAAATTTTTATTATCTTTGTGCTGAAATACTACCGTGCATTATACCTAATCACACAAAATTACGTACAGACATGGTGCGAAGATTGTCTACCCAAACATTGGGCGCAAGGCGATCCTCGTGTTTGTGGGTTTGTGTGAACCTGGTATGATGGGATTTGTCTTGCGTCCTTTTTAAGGACGCTCTATGCGCCGACGACTACTGACCTCAATATTGCTGCTCTGTGCAGCTACTTCTTTGTGTGCGCAATCCCCGATCGAGGATGGAGAGGAGGAAGATCTGTACTATCCCTATTGGAACCCCGAGGATAGAGAGGTTGAATCCATGCCAGACCAGCAGCGTGACACGATCCATCGCACCCAATACACCGGTGCATCCATCTACTTCTCCGGACGCGGGTACCTCTCCGGGGCGCGGCTTTTCGCCCATCACGTGCTACCGCACGGCTGGGCCGCCACCGCCCATGTCGACGGTCGAACGGGACGGGATATTTATGTCGATGGGGTGTTCGCGAACACGCTGAACGCTCGCGTAAAGGTCGAAAAGCGGCGATTGTCGTTACAGGCACGCATGCCTGTGTCGATGCGGAGCCTGCGGTCCGCATCGAGTCGAGAAGCTTTCGACCTTCTCGACGACAACCTCTACAACCCGGCATGGGGATATCAAAACGGCAAGGTGCGTAGTGCACGTATCAGGCGTGAGGTGTTGCCGCGTGTCGAGGCGGCGTACCGTGTCGAAGTTAACGCCACAACATTGGATTTTTCAGCATCGGCAGAAGTCGGGAATCGCAAGTTGAGCGGCCTGTCGTGGTTCAATACGCGCACTCCCCTACCCGACAACTATCGCAACATGCCGAGCTATTTCGACGATCAACCCCTCGAACAGCAGGCCGCCGAACATTGGCGATCGAACGACACACGTTACACGCAAATCGACTGGGAGAGGCTGTATGCACAGAATTTTTTAGCGGATGACGGAAGTGCCGTGTTTGCCGTGACGGATCGCGTGGAGCGCATCGCGAACATACGGATTCATGCCGATGGGAAAACGAAGTTAAATGATTGTTGGACAGCGGGTTATTTATTGCACGGTGCACGTATCGAAAGTCGTAACTACCAGCAGATGAGGGATTTGCTCGGGGCAGACCATATCGTCGATCACGACTATTTTCTCATCGACGACGACACGTACGGAAATCAACTTCAAAATGACTTGCGGCATCCCGATCGCGTTGTGCATCAGGGTGATAGGTTCGGGTACGACTACTCCATGCTGCATCACAAGCTCGATTTCGGCGGCACGATTCACTATGCCGTCGACCGTTGGAAGGCGCTCCTCTCCCTCCGTGCAGGGGTACACACAGTGCAACGGGTCGGACATTATGAAAAGGAACTGTTCCCTGGGAGTCGTTCCTATGGCAAATCGAGACTGTTGCAATTCGTCCCATACGAGCTTAAACTCGCTCTGTCACACGTATTTACACCACAACACCGTCTCGAACTCAACCTCCGTGCCGAGGCTTGTGTCCCGCGGGCCGACGACCTGTTTCTCAATCCGCGGTACAACAATCGCCCCGTCGATCACATCGGTACCGAAAAATTACATGCCGGAGAAATCACCTACACCCTAACAACACAACGCGTTGATTTTCAACTCACTGCGTCCTTACGACACCTCTCGAATGGCGTGCTGACGCGTCGTTACTTCGACGACGCATCTGCACAGTTCTGTAATGCGGCGGCGGCGGACGTTGCCACGCTACGCCGTGGCATCGAAGCCGTAGCGAAGCTACGGCTTGCACGTCGATGGACGTGCTCCGCCGCCGCCGCATGGTCACGGTATCGATACATCGCAAACCCCACGGTGTGGGTGTATTCCGACGCCGAAAACCAGATAATCGACAACGGATCAACGAGTTACATGAACAACTACACCGTTGGAAACGTACCACAAATAACTGCATCCGCCCGTGTCGACTATTTCGACGCTCGGGGATGGAAGTTCCATGTCGAGGCTGTCTATGAAGGATCACGATACGTCGATCCCGCCCTCTCGCGACGTACCCTCCGCATCGCCCACACGCTGGCTGAGTCACCCGAGGCATTCGCACTCATCACACACCAGGAACGCCTTCCGGATACCTTTACGCTCGACGCAACCTGCTCTAAATCAATCCATTTCAACTCCCACCGTCTCACCTTCACGCTCTCCATCCATAACCTGCTCGGGGCACGGGATCAGATCTATGCCGGTTACGAATCGCCACGCACGCCCCGCTACACTGCCGGTGACATGTACGTCTACCGTCCCATGCCGACACGCTACCTCTATGCCTATCCTCGCACGTTTTATCTCTCTGCCACATTCAATCTATAAACCTCCCCGCGGCGGGGGCGCGTGAACCTGCCGATGGAAGACAGGATCGTCCGAATTACCTCGGAACCTTTTGGCATAATCAGGCCTACTCCTCGGTAGATGCACTGCATTTTCATTTCTATGG
>QMCD01001240.1_pt1 | contig 16183 bp, 12 predicted proteins | sample 1821841 | NCBI WGS metagenome assembly QMCD01 (sample SAMN01991225, study PRJNA193472) | Termite gut metagenome, whole genome shotgun sequencing project. | isolation source: worker | host: Macrotermes natalensis | reverse complement strand
GCTTTTATCGTTCCCTCCCGTTTCCGGGCGGAACGGCCGGAGAACGCCGCAATGCCCGTGATCGGTGTATTCGCAAAAACAGACGTCGGTGATGACGAGCAGCCGGTTGCCGACTTCCGCCTTCGCCGCACGGACCGCTTTGGCCACGATTCCCTCGCCGCTCAGCGCGTCGCTGCCGACGGCGTCCTTGTGATCCGGAATTCCGAACAGGAGGACGCCGCCGAGTTGCAGGGAGAGGCATTCCCGCAATTCCTTGAGCATTTCGTCGATGGAAAGCTGGAAACAATCGGCAGGCGAACGCCGTTGCCTTCGCGGATAAACAGGGGCAGGATCAACCGGGCCGGGGAAAGATCGGTTTCACGGACAAGGTCGCGCATGGCAGGCTCGTACCGCAACCGTCGTGGGCGATGAATGGGAAAAGACATTCGATTGACAGGGGGTTGTTCGGTTAGCCGGTGCAACAACGATGCCCGTGCCGTGCCGACGACGGGGCCGGCTTCGGTAGAACGTCTGCCAAGGCGGTGTTATAAGCCCGGTGTTACAGGAAGGGGTCCGATTCGTCCGCATCTTCGTCGTCGTCCTCACCGGTGTTCTCTCCGGCGCCGTCTTCCTCTTCCTCCGGATCGGTCGCAGTGGAAGCGAAGGGATCGGTCTCCTCTCCGTCGTCCTGCATTTCTTCCCCTCCCTCTCCTTCTTCCATTTCGATTTTCGGGGGCATACCGGCAAGCCGAAGCGCTGCGACGAATTCCCGGCAGCTTGGTCGGAACCGGAGAGGCTCCAACGCGGTGCGAATGTGAATGCACTCGTCGAGTCCGGTCGCCGCAAGAGGTTTGTCGCAGTCCGGATCGGGGCAAATCGCCCGTTCGCGCAGGCATTGAACGAGCCCCGATTTGGTCAAGAGGTAGATACGGTCGGTTTCATCGTTGAAAAAGCAGATTTTGTAGTCTCTTGCGGGAAAGGAAGAGAGCACGGTTCCGGTTTCCCGGTCCAGCACCACCATGTTTTTAACGTTGTCGAGCGCGTAGATGCGTTCCCGTGACGCCGCGACGAACTGCTCCACTTTCGGGGCGAACCAATACTCGACGACGGTGATTTCGTCGCCGGTTGTCGGATCGATTGCCGTGATCGATCCCGTATCCAGGTTCAGGGCGTGCATTCCGCCGCCTTGAGTACAGGCGTAGACCCGGTCTTCGATGCCGGCGACACGGGTCACGACCGGCCCGTTCGCGGAAAAATGCCAGATTACTTCGCTCGTCAGGTCGTTGACGGCAAACACGTAGCCGGCCCGGGTGCCGACCAGAAGGCGGCTGGAACGTTTCGGCGGCACTCCGCGTTTGGGGACCGGCGGGTCCGAAAACATGAACGTCGGCCTGGCGACGATCATATCGACTTCCCCCCAATCCAGTTTGACGAATTGGTTTTTGTCCAAGGCGTACGATTGCGGAGAAACGCTGACATTGTAACGCATCTTCAGGTCTTCCTTGGAGAAATTCTCGATGGTCGCCACGAAGAGTTTTCCTTTGTCGGTGGCCCAGGAAACCAGTTCGGAATGCGATGTCAGTTGGAGTTCTTCGGGCGATTTGACGGAACTCCCTTCCTGGCTTTTCGGGGGAACGAAAAAAAGCGACTGGGAACAAAGCGTCGGCTGGAGCCAGGAATTGCCGAATGCCTGGCTGACGAGCGGCAGCGAGGAACCGCGATCCAGGACGATTCGTGTTCGCGGCGGTTCGTCGACCGGCGGAGGAAGGACGATCTTTTTCGACTCGTTGAACGAGTGGACGATTTTTTCGAGTTCCGGATCGTCGTATTTTTTTTCCGGTATCTCGATGTCCGGCGCGGGCTTGAGCTGGGTGATCAGCCCGATCGCCTCCTCCTCATTTCGCGCCAACTGGTCTTCCAGGCAGTAGGCGATCAACCGACCGTTCATCAACGGGGCATAAAGGTAATACTCGCTTAATTCGCAGCCCGCCCCGGGCGACCCCGGGAGTTTCGCTTCCCAAAGCAAGGTGCCGTCGTAGCGATCAAGCACCTTTGCCGAAACGCCGTTGAGCGTCGCCACCATCCGGCTGTTGGCCGCGGGGGCGTACGTGATCTGTTTTGCATCGCCGATTTTCCGTTCCCATCGCAGTTCGCCGGTCTCGCTGTTCAGGGCGTGGATGCGCGCATCGTCCGTCGTGACGAACAACGTGTCGCTTTCCAGGACGACATGGAGCACTTCGCTATGGTAGGGATCGATCGCCAGTTGGTGAAACCAGGACCGGGTCAATCCATGCCGCTGGACGGCCGTTTCGGAAAGCAGGGCCGTTCGCTCCGCCGCCGCAAGCGGTTCCGCGACAACCAAGCTCACAAAACACAGGCTTACAACACACAGGCTTGCGAAAAACCGACTTGCGAAAGAGAAAGGAGACGATAAAAGCAGCGATGATCGGCGCATGGATCGTTGCATCGTAAAACCCTGTTTTGAATACCGATTCAATGTAGACTGAAAACCTTTGAAATTTTTCGAAGCCGACGATTCGGGAGCCTGCTCACCGGAAACAACACTGCTCGGAGAGTAAACAGGCGGTTGAGCGGGCTGTGTTTACCAACGACTCAGCCGGCTTCGGTATAAAAACGACATGCCGGAAAGAAAAGGATGCGTCCGTTTTCCCCGTACCGCGGATCGCACCGGCATACCGTAAACGGCCTGGAATTGTTCCCGCGAACAATCGTTTGTCGCTCGAACGAAACAGGCAACAAGCCGTTTACAAATGTCTTACGGCGAGCGAGTGCGACAAGCAGCCTTCACCAAACAACCACTTTTACCAAACAAGCAATTGCACCGCGTTTCCGGTATACATCACGAACGACACCTCAATCGGCCTCGCTTGATCGTCCCGGCGGCGCATCCTGCCAAAAACAACCGACGACCGATTATACCACATTTTAGATGGCACCGACGTTTTTTTTAGCGGTTTTTTCGCGAATTTTACGGGAAACGACGCTTTGGAGGCATTCGAGGACTTCGGCAATGGAGAGACCATCGGTCATCACGAGTTCCGCATCGTCCGGTCGGCGGAGCGGGCCGATTTCGCGTGCGGAATCGGCCGCATCGCGGTCGTTGATTTTTTGAAGGACGTCGTCGAAATCGCCCGTTTCCCCGCGCCGGCGCATTTCTTCGATTCTCCTTCGCGCCCGCTCCCCAGGAGTGGCGGTCAGGAAAATTTTGCACGGCGATTCGGGAAAAACGACCGTTCCCTGGTCACGCCCTTCCGTAACGACACCCCGACCGGCAACATCCATCGCCGCGGCAATACGACGCTGTTGGGCGACCATGATTTCGCGAATCGCCGGATTGTTTGCCGCAAAACGAGTCAATTGAGTCACTTCTGACGAACGAACCGCGTCGCTGACATCGTCGCCGTCCAAGAGGGTTTTCCCTTCCCGGATATCGATTGAGACGGATCGGGCCATCCCGGCCAGTTCGTCCGGTTTTTCCCAATCGGTTCCCCGGCGCAATCCGAAAAGCGCGACCGCCCGGTACATGGAACCGGTATCGAGATAGTCGTATCCGAGAGTCGCGGCCAATTGTTTGGCGATCGTGCTTTTTCCCGCACCGGCGGGACCGTCGATTGTGATAATCATGACAGGCCAATATCAGGATGAATCGCTCTACTTCGAACGGCAAGATATACTGGAGGCTGTTGAAATTTTCCGAAGCCGACTTTCGAGAAGCCCGCCCTCGAAAAACAACGCCGCACGGAGGGTAAACGGGCGGACCAAACGGGCTGTGTTTACCAACAACTCAACCGGCTTTGACGGCATGGATGTCGCTGATGGAACGACCGAGCTTGCGGTGACCGGAACCGCCCGAGGCGACCCGTTTCGGAGTACTGCCTGTCGGGACGTCTTCCTGGAGAAAACTGAGGATTTTTTCTTTGGCCGATTCCTCGTCATGGGGTTGACCCATCTGGTCGACCGCATCGGAAACGCCGAGCAGGACGGAACGTTTGACACCGTCACGCAACCAATCGAAAAAATTGAATCCCATGATAAATCCTTTCATATTCCGGGTTTTTTGATATTTCTTCACGGATCAGTAATCGAAAACCGACGGGTGTTTTCAACCTGCCCGGGGAAGAATACGCAATCCGGCAACCGGTGTCAAGGGCAGCTTGAGCGGGAATGGAGCGTGAATGAAGTGTGAATGGCAATCGGGCGGTCCGGGCGGTCCGATCTTCGGGGTCATGGATCGAATGACGCGAGCATCGGTTCGGAAACCCCGTGGTTTTTCCAGAAAGCCGGGACGGGCGCGACCAGTTCCACGGTTTCATCGCGGGTCGGATGACGCACGACAAGCCGTCGCGCATGCAAGGTGATACCGAGCGGCAGGATCGTTTTCGCTCCGTATTTCCGGTCACCCAAGATCGGAAAACCCCGGACGCTCAATTGCAGCCGGATTTGATGTTTGCGGCCGGTTTCCAATTCCACTCTGAGCAGGGAATTGTTTCCGCAATGTGCAAGGAGACCGTAGGTCAAACGGGCTTCTTTCGAATCCGGGGAGGCCGTTTGCGTGGCACGCATTTTCCGGTGTCGCGGATCGTCGATAACGTGATCGACACATTGTGCGGCGGCGGGAAAAACCCGGCCTTCCACGAGCGCGAGGTATTCTTTGGCGACCGTTCGGCTCCGGAATTGTTCATTGATGCGATCGGCCGCCTTCGAGGTTCGCGCGAAAAGAACGACGCCGCTCACCGGAACGTCGAGCCGGCTGACGACGCCCAGGTACACGTTTCCGGGTTTGGCGTATTTTCGCTTGACGTACGCGCGCGCCCGGGAAAGGAGCGTTTCCTCGCCCTGCGGCAATCCCATCGTCGCGATCCCGACCGGCTTCAAAACGGCCAGCAAATGATTGTCTTCGTAAAGGATATCCATTCAATCGAACCGTTTCGTGAATTGGGACGAACGCGAGTACCCGGCCAATCCTGAAATTGTCTCTTTCGCCGCCGCGGTTCCAGGCCCCTCATTGATTCAACCGCAATTCGACGGTTATGAACCGGTCCGCCTCCGAAATGCTCAAAACACGGAGCGTGCAGGGCCCCCATTCGCATTCGTCGCCGACGTTGGGGAAGCGTTCGAGCAGTTCCTGGAGCAGCCCGGCGACCGTGACGCTTTCATGAACCGGCAACGCGATATCCAACTGTCGGGAAAGATGCCTCAGGTTCGCCAGGCCGTTCACGTGCCAGAGATTGGCCCCGGTTTTCGTGATCGGCGTCCGTTGATACAGGCGGCGGGCCCGGCTCGGTTCCCTCGCGAACAGGGTTTCGGCAATATCGTCCAGCGTGAGGATACCGATCGTCTCCCCGAATTCGTTGACAACCGCGGCGACCTCGCGGTTTGCATGGCGAAGTTGTTCGAGCACTTCGGCGACCGGGACGGACCAGGGAACGTACAGGACCGGCGAGGAATGTTCGCCCCATTGCCTGCGGAAGTCCTCCTTGAAAAGGCGCTTGAGCGACACAGCCGAGGCGATCTCCTCGGTATCCGCTTCGGTGACGAGCAGGTAACCCGATTGAGGAAAGGAAACATCCCTTAAAACATCAAGGGAAACCGGGGGGCGGAAGGTTTTCAAAAGCGGTCGCGGTCGCATCATTTCCTCCGCCGTGACGTCGGCAAGCGAGACGATGTTTTGGAGCACCTTTTGTTCGCGCCGGAGAAGGGCGGCATCCTCCTTGGACAATTTGACGGCCCGTTCGATATCGGCGATCCGTAAATAAGGTTCCGAGATGAATTTCGGAAACAGCAGCCGCCGGGAAAGGACGTTGACCCCTTCCAGGACCGGCATGATCGGGGTCAGGAGGCGAACCACCCAACCGAGCGGTAATGCGGTCAGCGTCGCGATCGCCCGGGGCGCGAGGATGGCGATGTTTTTCGGGAGCATTTCGCAAAAAACGATCAAGCCGACCAACGTACAGAGTGAGACGATTCCGCCGAGGGCGACCTGGTCTTCGGGAAACTTGAAAAGAAGAATCGAGGAAAGGGTGAAGAACATCAGGTTGGCCATGAGATTCCCGAGCAGGGCGGCCGTCAGGAGACGTTCCGGAGCCGCAATCAATCCGGCCGCCAATCGGGCCAGGGGACCGCCTTCGGCAAGGCGTTTTCGATCGGCCGTGCCCAGGCAGAAAAAGGCCGCCTCGCTCGCCGAAAAAAACGCCGAGGCGATCATGAGAAGAAACATGGCTCCCAGTATCGGGATATTATCGAGCAACTTATCGAACAACGCGGACAACGGATCTCCTGGAGTTCAACACCGTTGAAGTTCAATACCGTGCCTCACGTTCGATTTTCAACATGAGGACCGGCATGACGCGCCCCGGCATACGCGCCGTCGCACTTGGTATACTGAAAGCCATTGAAATTTCCCGAAGCCGATGCCTGGGAAGCCTGCTTTCCGAAGGTAAGCAGGCGGATAGGGCGGAAAACTCAACCGGCTTTGGTATATTGCGCCCGATATTGTACACGGTTTGTTCGCCGTCGGCAATGAGCGCGGCGACAATGCCCCTGCGACCCTGCCCCTGCCGAGCCCCCCGGTGTCCGTGTCCTGCCGGAAGAGAAAGGGGGGTGCGCGAAAGGGAGTGCTGCGAAAGGGAGTGTTGCGTCGATCGTTCCGGCTCGGTATAATCGCGGCATTATACTGTAAACGGCCTGAAACTACGGCATGTTTTTTCCCGCGCACAATCGCCTGCCGTTCGAGCGATTCACGCAAATGCTTGCATTAACAAAAGTTGTGGCAAGCGAGTGCGGCAGGTAGACGTGACCAAAATATCCGTTTTCATCGCGTTGCCGGTATATCGATTTCCATGTTGATTTTCTCCTTCCCGTTGACGCCGGTTTTTCCTTGCCATGATTCTATTCGCGATTTTCCTCGGAATGATCGCGCTGGCCGCCAGCGCGGTGTTCAGCGGCTCGGAAATCGGGTTCTATCGTGTTCCGAGAATCCGTCTGAAACTGGATGCGCTCGACGGCGACCGGACGGCCCGATACTACCTGTGGCTCGCGAACAATCCCGCGTTTTTCGTCGCGACCGTCCTGGTGGGCAACAACATCGCGAACAACCTGATTTCCATGGCGACCGTGTTGTTCGTCCAGGGCGTGTTTCCCGTCGAATACCACGGTTTTGTCATGGAGCTTGCCTCGTCGCTTTTACTTGCCCCTTTCCTGTTCATCTACGGGGAACTGTTCCCGAAATACATTTTCCTGCATGCGCCGAACCGTTTTTTACGGCTGCTTTCCCCCATCCTGATTTTTTGTTTTGTCCTGCTCCTGCCGTTGACGTCGCTTTTATGGCTGCTCAACCGGCTGGTTTTCCGCCTTTTCGGGCGTTCCCGCGAATACATCCAACTGACCTTGGCGCGGAACGAATTGGGCCGCGCTTTCGACGAGGGCCGCGAGGCGGGAGTGCTTGCCGTTTCGCAGCGGCGTTTGGCGGACGGTGTTTTCGACGCGGCGTCGCAAAAGGTGCGCGACATGGTCGTCCCGTTTTCGCAATTCCCGGTCATCGGCGCCGACACATCCCGGGAAGAAATTCTCGAATGCGCGCGAAGCCGGCGCTTGGATGAACTACCGGTTTTTCACGGAGAAACCCCGATCGGTTACGTGCGCGCCATCGATCTGGAATTGGCCGCCCTCGCTTCCGTGTCGCACGAAGACGGGCTGCCCATCCGGGATTTCGTCGAAATCGACGACGATTATTCCCCGTTGGCGGCGATGGCGCTTTTCCAATCGACGCGGGAATCGCTCGGCTGTGTCGTGGAACAGGGAAAGAACGTCTGTATCGGCGTCCTGCACAGCGACCGTCTCCGCGATCTGTTGATGAAATGCTGATGAGGCTTCCTTCGTCGCCGCTGCATTCAAAATTCAAAATTGACGCACGGATCGGTATACGGAAGGCGGTTGAAATTTCCCGAAGCCGATGCCCGGGAAGCCTGCCCATCGAAACGACACTGCCGAAGGTAAGCCGGCGGATGGGACGGAAAACGTAACCGGCTTCGGTATAAAAGCGTCATGCCGCCGGGGGACGCATCCTCTGGGCGTTTTTCGTCCGATTTTCACACTTTCTCCACGGCCCCGAAGCGGCAGGTATCGGCACACGCACCGCAACCGATGCACTTGTCGACGACGATGTAATGCGGGTTTTTAACGCTCCCGACGATCGCGTCGGCCGGGCATTTTTTCGCGCAAAGCGTGCAGCCGGTACATTTATCGGTAATGTGGTACATGATCATTTCGACGCAGGCTTTGGCCGGGCATTTGCGATCGTAAACGTGCGCCTCGTATTCATCGCGGAACCACCGGAGCGTGCTGAGCACCGGGTTCGGCGCCGTCTGTCCCAAACCGCACAACGAGGTGTCGCGGATCGTCTCCCCCAGTTTTTCGAGGGACAGAATGCTTTGAAAACGCTGGAGGGACTGCTCCTTCGTCTCATTCTTGCGACCGCGGGTGATCCGGTTCAACGTTTCAAGCATGCGCCGCGTCCCTTCACGGCACGGAATGCACTTTCCGCAACTTTCGCGCTGGATGAAATCCATGAAAAATTTCGCGACATCGACCATGCAATTCTCTTCGTCCATGACGACGAGACCGCCGGAGCCCATCATCGCCCCGACCATTTTGAGGGATTCATAATCGATCTGGATGTCGAGATGCGATTCCGGGATGCAACCGCCGGACGGGCCGCCGATCTGGACGGCTTTGTAGGCTTTGCCGTTCGCGATGCCGCCGCCGATGGAGAAAATCACTTCCCGGAGCGTGGTTCCCATCGCCACTTCGACAAGGCCGGTCCGGGCGACTTTTCCGGAAAGCGCGAAAACCTTCGTTCCCTTGCTGCCCTCGGTTCCGACGCCGTTGAACCATGCCGACCCCTTGTGGAGGATCCCGGGCACATTTGCGAGTGTTTCGACGTTGTTGATGATCGTCGGGTGACCGAACAAACCCGAAACGGCCGGGAACGGCGGCCGCGGCCGCGGCATTCCCCGTTTGCCCTCGATGCTGTGGATGAGTGCCGTCTCTTCGCCGCAAACGAAGGCCCCGGCCCCCATCTTGATAATCATTTTAAGGGAAAAATCGGTTCCGAGAATTTTTTCCCCGAGCAGGTTGTTCGCCTCGGCCTCGGCGATCGCGTGTTTGAGCCGTTCAATCGCGAGCGGGTATTCGGCCCTGATGTAGATGTAGCCCTTGTCGGCTCCGATCGCGTACGCCGCGATTGCCATGCCTTCGAGGAGCCGGTGCGGATCGCCTTCGATGACGGCACGGTCCATGAAGGCGCCCGGGTCGCCCTCGTCCGCGTTGCATACCAGGTATTTTTGCGGATCTTTCTGGGCGAACGCGAATTTCCATTTCATACCGGTCGGAAAACCGCCGCCGCCGCGACCCCGGAGACCGCTTTGTTCGATTTCCTTGCAGACCGCCTCGCCGCTCATCGTCGAAAGGACTTTTTTCAACCCCCGGTAGCCGTCCCGGGCAAGGTATTCTTCCAAGCTCGCCGGGTTGATGACCCCGCAATTCCGGAGCACCCAACGTGTCTGGGGGCCGAAAAAAGGGTGTTCGTCCTGGAATTTGACGCCGTCCCACGGTTCCAGGCCGTCGGTTTTGAATTGGGCGAGCGTAAGCCCTTTGGGTGTTTCGCCGGCAAAAACCGCTTTGAGAAACTCGTCGACCTTGTCTTGCGTGATCGTTTTCCCCATCAACCGGCAACGACCGGGAAGCTGGACGTCGACCAGCGGCTCTTCGACACAGAGCCCGATACAGCCGACTTCGACGATATCGGCATCAATCGCGTTCTTTTCGAGATATTGCCTTATTTTTTCCAGTGTGAAAGCCGCACCGGCCCCGAGACCACAGGTACCGGTTCCGATGAAAACGACCGGCTTTTGAACGTTTTCACGACGCAGGGCGACCATCCGGTCTTCCCATTCTTTTTGGCCCGTTTTCGGGTCGGCCCCGTCGATCGCCCACTGGAGAAACGCATTGTTGATTTTCATGTTATGCACTGAAAATGGTTGAAAAATATTGTTCTATTCCGTAAACGGCCTGATAATCCTCCCGCGAATAATCACTTGCAGCCCGAACGATCCGTTTATGTCATTATACGAACGGAAGTTAGAGGAGAGTGAGTACGGCAGGCGGACTTGACCACATGTTCGTTTTCATCGCGTTTCCGGTATATTCCGGTTCCTCGTTCTCACGGATCATCATTGACTCCGCCCAATTCTCGATGCGGAGCGGTGCAGATATCCGTATCGAGGAGACAGCCATCCATTATACTGAAGGCGGTTGAAATTTCCCGAAGCCGACTTTCAAGGAGCCTGCCCACCGGAAACGACACTGCCGAAGGTAAACAGGCGGTTCAACCGGAAAACGGGGCCGGCTTCGGTATACAATGGCTCTCGTTCCCTTTCGAAAGTCCGACTTTCATAAATATCGCGAATCATTTCTTCGGCTCTTCGTTCATCGTCGGCCCACCCGCCACAGATTTCGTCCACGGCTCTCCCGTGTTTCGATTTGCCGTCTTGTCCGGCTTCTGTCCATTTTCCGGCAGTTCGCGGTAGACATCGCGTCGGCGCCATGCCGCTCAACCTTGTTTGCGGTATTGGTTGACAATGCCCGGGATTTTTTGGCTGGTCAGATTGGCGTGGAAATTGCCGTCGATGTTGATGACCGGGGCGAGTCCGCAGGCTCCGATACAGGCGACAACCTCCAGACTGAAGAGCCCGTCGCGGGTCGTTTCACCGCTGTCGATCTTCAATTCCCGTTTGAGGGAATCCAGCACGGCCGCCGAACCTTTTACGTGGCAGGCGGTTCCCCGGCAGACTTGGATATGGTATTTTCCCTGTGGCGCGAATCGGAATTGGTTGTAAAACGTCGCCACTCCGTAAATTTTGCTGACCGGCAGGTTAAGGGCCTTGCCGACCTCCACGACCGCTTCCCGCGAGAGAAAACCCTGTTTTTCCTGGATTTCCTGTAAGATCGGAATCAGCGAATCCCGTTTGGCTTCCGGGTGGGCGGACAAAATTTCCTTGACTCCTGCCGTGATCGATGTCGTTGTCGTGCTCATGGTTTCCTATATACACTGTATTGACGGAAAAGGGAATACCGTTTTCAGCGTCGTTTTCGGGGGCGAACCGCCCGTCGCGGCGTTCAAAGCAGTCTTGTCCCTATAACGTTGCTCCCTATAACGCTGCTCTCAATAACGCAGCTCTCAACAACTCCGCGGTCTGCCGAAAAGCAGCGACGATGTTCCTGGGACGATGTTCATGGGTCCATTGTGCGCGATTTGAAAAAGGATTTCCAGTAGGGGAGAGAAAAAAGTCGGGGGGAGCGAAAAAAAGTCGCCGAAAGTTTTATTTTGCCCCCCTCGACAAAATCCAATTTGGCGGTAGAATGTCTTCTCACATGTCGCGGGGTAGAGCAGCCCGGTAGCTCGCGAGGCTCATAACCTCGAGGTCGCAGGTTCAAATCCTGTCCCCGCAATTTCGGCCCCTTTCACGGGGCCTTTTTTGTTTTCTTGCCGTGGTGTTTCGCCCATAGTGTTTCGCCCATAGTGTTTCGCCCATAGTGTTTCGCCAGGGCCGATTTTGCCGCGATTTTGCCGGTTGTTTGTTTGACCCGGTTGTTTTTTTGACCGGCGCATCGAAGACGCCTGTGCCGCGGTGTCCTGAGGAGAGACGAAGGAACGGAGAAGGAAATGGCGCGAAAAAGCGATCCTCTCAAAATGATCGTCGATATTGCGAATGCGGTCGGGTTGACCAAGCGACGCCGCTTTGGAGGTCGATCGGGTCGTTCGGGAAAACGGGCCGCAGGCGGAAGCCTGGTTGCGGTGATCGTCGCGGCCATCCTGCTTCTCCTGGGCGTGTTTTTGGAGAGAAACGCCGTCGTTCCGACACCCGGGGAGGGCGGGGCGTATACGGTGATCCGTTGTGTCGACGGCGATACGCTGCTCCTTGACGACGGTTCCCCCAAAGGGATGCGGGTCCGGTTGATCGGCGCGAACACCCCGGAAACCGTCAAGCCGGACTGGCCCGTCGAACCTTACGGCCCGGAAGCGTCCGCATTCACGAAACAGGTGGTGGCCGCGGGCGAAAACAAGGTCCGTCTCGCTTTCGACGGCGACCGGGTCGATAACTTCGGTCGCACCCTTGCGCTTGTTTATGTTCGCGATACGTCGGGAAAAGAGGTCATGCTGAACGAACTGCTGATCCGGGAAGGTCTCGCAACGGCCGAGCTTGGTTTCAACTATTCCGGCGCGACCAAAAATCTGTTTCGACAAGCCGAAATGGAGGCGAAGAGGGAAAAACGGAATATCTGGCGCGCTCCCGCATCGACCTTTTCTACCGAAGCCGGTTGAGTCGTTGGTAAACACAAGCCCGAATCGTCGGCCTCGGGAAATCTCAATGGCTTTCATACATTGATCGGCGCCGGCCCCGTTTTCCGTTTTCCGGGCGATTCTTTATGGGGTCTTTATTTGGCGCTTCGCGTTCCGGCGGACTGATCGGTGACGTCGCTCGGACTTCCAAGTTGCGAAAGAACGTGCAAAAGGCCGTTGAGGTGGGCGAACCTCGGTCCGAAACGGTCGACGAACTCCGAGAGCACGTATTCGCCGCCGCGAAGCGTTTCAAAACCGTATTCGATCTCTTCCGTGATCGAGGTCAGGTAATCGGTTTGAATTTTTCCCAATTTGTCAGCGGCCCGGCGGCAAAAATGAGCGAGCTCCGGATTGGCCTGTTGCCAGACCGACAATTCCGCCATCCGCTGCCGATGATGGGAACCGATTTGGACGACCAGTTCTTCAAGAAGTTCGTTCTGGCGATCCTGGGCCGCGAGCATCTCCCGCATTAACGTGCAAAGCTCGCCTGAAGAATCCTGGTCCTGTTTTTCCGGGACGGGAAGAGAGGAACAGGCATCGACCTGGGTAAAAAAATGTGGAGTTGCTTGACGTTCGGTCATCATATCCTGATAAATAAGTGAAATAAAAAGTAGGATCGGAATAATGTATACGGAACGCACCGGATTCGGCGGCAAGGCGGACATCCGCATCGGGCCTCGGCGACGAAGAGTACAGTATAATCGAATCTCGCTTGAAAAGTCGAGTACCCCGCGGTTATTGTTACAAAAGATATTCAAACTTTTTTTATGTTTTCACCAAAATGGCAAAAAGGGCAAAATACGAAGCGTGGAGCGTGTCCGCGACGTTTTCGGATCGAACAAAGGAATCCGGATTCACCGTATTTATCGAGGTAGGGACCGGAGAATTCCGATATACCAGAAGCGGTTGCAATTTCCCGAAGCCGAGTCCGTGACGGACGGCCGGCTGCGTCGACGCCCATGCGGCAGGCCGACTTGACCGAATGTTTGTTTTCATCGCATTTCCAGTATATGTCCGATTCATCCGATAAAACAGAGCTCCTTGGTTTTCTTACGGTAATCGAGCATGTCCCGCTCGGTCGCGTGGGCGGCTTTCTCGTATTGAATCAGGCCGGTCGCCCCGTGGAATTCCACTGCACAAGCCCCGTCCGTGCCAACAGGGCACAAGAGATTCTGTACGGCAGTTCGCTGTACCCGTTCCTGTACGGTGAACAAATCGCGGGAACCCTGGTTTCGAAAACCAAATCGCCCGTGACGCTTCTGCTGACCGATTCGATTCCCGTGCTTGCCGTTCAGGAATCGGTCGATTTGCCGGTCGTCTACGTTTGTGCGCGGAAACGGGAGGAGGGGGAACAGGGAGAACGGGGAAACGAACAGGTTCGACAATCGCTCCTGGACTTCGGGATCGAAAACGCCGTCCGGACCGATGAGGATACGGAAAAAAACGAACGGGAGAAAGCCCGGCGTTTGCACGATATTCCCGGATTGAGTGTCGCCCGATGGCGGGAAATCGAGTGCGGGAACCAATGGATCGGCGTGCCCGCGGGCAACGAAGAGGAACTCGAAATTTTCAGGCGGCGATTTCAACGGCTGGCAAAGACGCTCGATATTGCCGAACCGTTCGAACGGATCAGGCTCGCCGTCGAAGAAACGCAGAAGGCGGCCTGAAAAATCAAGTATGCCGGAAACGCGGTGAAATTGATTGTTTGGTGAAGACCGCTTGTCGTACTCACTCGCCGCAACATTATTGTAAATATCGGGTTGCACGTTTCGTGCGGGCGGCAGGCGATTGTTCGCGGGAAAAACCTGCCGTAGTTTCAGGCCGTCTGACGCATACATCCTGAAAGCCGTTCAGGTTTTCCGCATTCGATTTTCAGATTGAAGGGCGATCCATGGATATCGAAACACATTCCTGCGAAATTCCGGAGCCGCCGCGGGTTCTTTCGCCGCTTGCCCTTGAGGAACCGTCGGTCGAGATGTATATCACCGGTTGGAACCGTTCCCTGACGCGGGCCGTTTCCTGCGAGTTGCGTTCGATCAATCCGGCTGTTCATACGAATCTCCGGGTTTTTTCAGTACCGGTCCATGCCCGAAATCGCGTGGACGCCAAAAGCTGGTTCTTCGTGCCGCCCCCGGAAGAATGGAAGGCGTGTGGCGGAGAGACGGAGGCGGGAATCCGGCCCCCTGCGTTCGAAAAACAATGTTTCGACGCGGAAAAAGACGGGAACGAGGAAACAATACCCGTGTGGCCGGAAACGGGGCGACCGGAAACGTGGACGCGCGTCCCGGTTCCAAAAGACGCCATCAAATTGGCGGACAAACTCGGTTACCTCTTGCAGCCGCCGCTGGAAGCGATCTTGAAACTGCCTTCCCTGGAAATGCCGTTCAACCCCTTTCCTTACCAGCGTCAGGGGGTCGCCTTCCTGTACAGCGCCCAGTTCGCGATCCTTGCCGATGAAATGGGGCTCGGCAAAACGATGCAGGCGATCACCGCGATCCGCCTGCTCCTGCGCACCGGCGAATTGAGGAATGTCCTCCTGGTGTGCCCGAAACCGCTCGTCACCAACTGGGTCCGCGAGTTCAACACCTGGGCGCCCGAGATCAACGTCCAGGTCATCGAGGGCAACCGGCATCGGCGCAAATGGATTTGGCAATCGGAAGGAATACCGGTCCGAATCGCCAATTACGAGTTGCTCGCCCGGGATCGCGAGTATTACGATTGTCCCCGCAACATGGGCGGCCCCCTGTTCGACCTGGTCGTGCTCGACGAATCGCAACGAATCAAAAATTGTCACAACACGACTTCGCAGGCCGCACGATCGATTCCGAGACGCCGCAACTGGGCGCTCACCGGGACCCCGGTCGAAAATTCCCAGGAGGACCTGGTCGGGATTTTCGAGTTTCTCGCCCCCGGGTTCCTGAAATCCGGCCTGAAACCTTCCGAGGTCGCCGGCGTCGTCGGCGAACACATCCTGCGCCGAACGAAAGACAAGGTCCTCACCGACCTGCCGCCGAAGCTGGTCCGCGACGCCCGGATCGATCTTTCCGGTTCCCAATGGACGACGTACAAGCAGGCCGAGGACGAGGGAACGCTCCGGCTCAACGAAATGGGCGACGGCATTTCCATCCGGAACGTGTTTGAACTCGTCATGCGGCTCAAGCAGATATGTAACTACGATCCGATCAGCGGAGAAAGCGCGAAACGGGAACGCCTGCTGGCCGACATCGAGGAAGTGGCCCAGAGCGGTCGCAAGGCCATTATTTTCAGCCAATGGGTCGAAACGTTGCTGTTCCTGAAAAAACATCTTCACCATTACGGGCCGGTCGAATACCACGGAAAAATCCCCTCCTCGCAACGAGACGGCGTCATCAAACGGTTTCGCGAAGACGATTCATGCAGCGTGATCCTGATGAGCTACGGGGCCGGCAGCGTCGGATTGAATCTGCAATTCGCGGAATACGTGTTCCTGTTCGATCGCTGGTGGAATCCGGCCGTCGAGGATCAGGCGATCAATCGGGCGCACCGGATCGGGGCCGCCGGGCCGGTGACCGTGACCCGGTTCATCTCGGTGGACACCGTCGAAGAGCGGATCGATCGGATTCTCCGGGAAAAACGCGAACTCTCCGATTTGGTGTTGTCCGGCGCGCGCGGCTTGAATCATTCCGTCGGCATGAACCAGGATGAGATTTTCGGTCTCTTCAATCTCCGCAAAAAAACGGCGAAAGCGGCCTGAGAGCGAGCATGAAGAGTTCCCGAAGCGGGATTTCAGGCAGTTCCCCTCAA
>QMCD01001370.1_pt1 | contig 16191 bp, 8 predicted proteins | sample 1821841 | NCBI WGS metagenome assembly QMCD01 (sample SAMN01991225, study PRJNA193472) | Termite gut metagenome, whole genome shotgun sequencing project. | isolation source: worker | host: Macrotermes natalensis | reverse complement strand
CCGGTTATGGCGTCAACCTTGAAATAATAGTATTCAGGCTCAGCCTCGCCGTTCTCGCCCTGCCAGTACGCCCGTAATCCGTTTTCCGCCGGGATATAGGACATCACGATTTCCTTACCGTTTAGGTCAACGCCAAACACGGCAACGAGGCTTATAACGCCGATTTCAGCGGCCTGCTCACGGGAAATATCGTTTGCGGTGGGCTTTTTGTCCCTGTAGTATTCAAGGCCGTTGTCCACAAGCGTGTAATCGGGCTTCACATATCCATCGGCCCCACTCGGCATATCCTGCGCGGCAAGAGAAGCGGCGGTATGATAGGTGGTCGGCAGCATGACAATCTCGGCGTTTTTCGCAGCCGCCGCATGTGCGGTTATTCCGTAAGACGCTCCGGCGACCGCGCCAATCATAAGAACCGCGACAAGCAGATTCTTTGCGGCAGTACGCCATCCTGTTCTCAATTCGTGTTTCATTTTTTACTCCCCTTGATAATATTTGTGATCACGAGATAAGAATAAGCCCGCGATATTGTCGAGTTGCGTTCAAGTTATGTTGGAGTTGTAAAAGTTATTTTCGCAGTTGTGCCAAGGCCGGGGCTGCTGGAGAAGGACAACGCGGCGCCGTGCTTCAAGGCAATCTGCTCGCATATCGCAAGCCCGAGCCCTGCGCCTCCGTCTCTGCGGTGACGGTGCTTTTCCACTCTGTAGTAGGGCTGTGTCAATCGGGACAGCGCTTCTGGAGGTATGCCCTTGCCCTTATCCTCCACAGCTAAAACCGGGATGCCGGCCTCCGAATAAGCCATGACGGATACACTGCCGCCCTCGCCGCTTGCTTTGATAGCGTTGTCGATCAGGTTGCAAAGCAAGACTGCCAATTGAGAAGAATCACCATGCAACTCCGTGATCTTATGGCTAAACCGCAAGTCTATGTTCTTCATTGCGGCGGTGGGCCTCATTGTTTTATCTATCTGATTAAAAAGCTCTGAAATATTAATGCGTTCGATGCTTATTTGATCGTTTCTAAGGTCGGCCAATTCCATCATTTGCAAAGCCATCGTTTGCATACGGCGGCTCTCGGATAAAACGCACGATATAGCAAATTGCTTGTCGTCCTCGGATAAATCGGCTTTCTGCATGTATTCGGCGTAACCGTAGATCGCGGTCAGCGGCGTTTTTAACTCATGAGCGAAGTTGTCGATAAAAAGCTGCTTGTTGTCCGCCGCCGCCGTCAATTCACCCATCTGCCGCTCAAGCCATGTTATTAAAGCTCGTGGCCATCTCCGCAAGCTCGTCCTTTCCTTTTACCGATAGGCGCATTGCGTATTCGCCTCCCGCAATTCGCCGTGAAATCTTTGAAATGTCGCGGAGAGGACGGAAAAGCATTCCGAGAACAACTAAAAGGCCAACAGCCATGATTCCCGAAAAGATCAGCCCTGCCAAAAACATTGCGTTTCTCATTTGACGCCATTCGTTTAATATGTCTGAGACATCGTAGCTGTAGAGAAGCGTATAGCCGCCGTAATCCTCCGACAGCTTTCCGGCCACAACGACGGACGCTCCCGCAGCGTGTTCTTCCAGTCTGATTTGCCGCTCGCCGTTCTGTGAGAGCGCGAACGGCGCTGCGGAAGCTTTGCCGCCGATATTGGAATATGCCAGCGTTTCGTCGTCATAGAGAGCTATACCGGCGTTTTGGTTTCTAGCAATATAGCCGTAAGGCTCCGCCAGGCTGACGATCCCTTGCCTGTAGTCAACGCCCCTGCCGTCCAGCGCGATAATGTCTTTAAGGAGCCCCGAAGCGATGTAATAATGCTCGGAGGCGGCGCGCTCCTGCGCCTGCTCTACCGTGCTGCTATATGTATGGACGGCGATAGCGATGATACAGCCATGAACCGTCAGCAGAAACAAAAGCAGCGTAAGGAAAAAAGTCCGCTGCCTCATGTCCGCGCCTCCAGCCTGTATCCCAGCTTATATACCGTCTTGATGCAGTCTGCCCAGCCTAACTTCTTGCGGAGCTTCTGAATATGAACGTCCACGGTCCGGCTGTCGCCGTCATAATCGTATTCCCACACCAATTCAAGCAGCTTGTCTCTGGAAAGGGCTATATTACGGTTTGTTATCAGGACTTCCAGCAGTTCGTATTCCTTTGGCGTAAGATCGGCAATCACTCCTTCGCGATAGACCAAATGGCCGTCGAGCTCCACGCGGACGTTTCCCCAAACAAAAACGTTCGCGTCCTTTTTTGTCCGCCGCAGAACAGCTTCTACTCTTGCCGCCAATTCCATCATTTCAAAAGGCTTGATAATATAGTCGTCCGCGCCGAGAGCAAACCCTCGCATCCGGTCTGTCAGGCTGTCTTTAGCCGTCAGGAATATCGTTGGCGTGTTATTTTCCTGCTCTAAGAGAGAAAATCCGTCTTGCTCCGGCAGCATAACGTCCAGAATAATCAGGTCGTATATATCCTTGCGCATTTCCATAAGAGCCGTTGCGCCGTCAAATACAGAAGCGCATTTGTGGCCTACAAGCTCCAAATTTCTTTTCACAAGTTCGTTAATTACATATTCGTCCTCAACGATCAGAATACTCGCCATATCGTCTCACCCGCTTATACTGTACAGAGATTATGTTTCGAAGTTGTAAATATATCTTATTATATATCGCCTATTATACCATAACACAGCCGTTTTTAACTTTTTCGAGCTATCATAAATTTTATTTTATCATACTCCGTCAACATCTTCTCGATAACAAAGGCGATCAAAAGCACGATAAAAGTATTCAGCCCGAACCGCGTAAACGTAAACGTGGGACCTAACGAGAAAATCTCAAAGAACAGCAGCGGGATGCGGATACTCACACCAGCGTACAGGGAAAGCAGCACGTTCGAAATGCGGCTGCCCTTTTTGAGCAGCACACTGACAACGAGCAGCATTTATCTACAGCAGACGGCTCCCATTTATATGGTAGTATATTTTAAAATATTTATTTGTGCGAATTAATCTTATTTTGTGTGAATTACATTATCATTGTGCGAATTATTATTATCATTCAACATCGGCGCTGTTGAAATATAATAAATAATGATACAATTTTGATAATAAATAAAGATACTAAAATAAAAATTTCTGATACAATAATAATAAATAACGATACGAATAATATTTATCGATACAAATAGTCGAGCCGCTAACATACTGATCGGCAAATACGTATACTAATCATCATCCTCAACAGTCTTACCTAACGACGCAGTGCGTTTAGGCGCTTTGTCTCCCCAGCCTTGTACGTTGAATATCTCTTGGATTTCAGCCAGATGCACTGCGGTAAAATATATTGCTTTATCGCTGCTTATCGAAATTCTATATAATCCCTGAGTGGTTGATATATCTATCCCCATGATTTTGTTAATAAAGATTCTCCACCAGTAATCTGAGTTCCGCAGACTAATAAAATCTTTGCTACAGTGTAGGCATAAACTCAGATACATCTGTTCCCATGCGTAAGCTGGATGTCGTTCAATATTATTATGCTCGATATATTTACGATGAAATTTCTTCTGACACATCTGGCAGAAGCATTTATCCGAATTATGGCCGCGCCCGTAACTATGTTTTGAATAATTCCCTTTTTCAAATGTAACAGCAGGTTGCCACCTAACAAATGGTTTTTCGATATAAGGATTTTTATATTTAGATAGTTCAAGAATGTGAGCCCTTATCTTATCTGGGTTCATTACCGGTTTTTCCGGGAAGTCCTCGTCATCGTAATCGTCATTATCGTCCTCATTAATAAATCCCAAGTTATATCTCTCGTCCTGTTCATCCGAGATTAACCCTTCATAATAAAGATGCTTGAGGATTTCATGACTGTTGTCCAAATACTGTATATCTGCGATATCCTCATCGGAAACATCTTCTATATGAAAGCCGAACGCATCCGCGTGCACCCTCTCAATTTCTTTAAGCTTCAGAAATTCAGCCAATTCGGCAAATGATGGATGAACAATCATATGCTTTACAAGCGCGCCACCGTACCATTGCTCTCTAGAATTAAGATATTTGTCCTCTCGTTTGTATTGGCCATCCAACATAAGGAGCGGTATTTGATCGCTTAATCCAATGAGAGTGCTTTCACACTTAATAAACGCCGCCCTATTGTAAGTAAATTCATTGCGCAAATACTCCGCTATCTCTCGATCCGTAGCAGTACCGCTAGTCCCCCTAATCATGCTTTCCAGGTTTTCACGGTACTCTGCATCATATACTTGTTGTGTAAGTTTCTCAATCCGCTTGTTTCCAGGAAGAATCCTATCGGCCAGTTCAATGGACATGATCTTCGTCTCGAGAATTTGATGCTTTTTATCCGAAAACATGCTGTCGTTTGTAAAGATACTATCTGCATAAGGAACATACCGAGTACCACTTTTCATCTTTATCGGGAATAGCGGCAATTGCACTACCCTCTCGCCAATAGAATCAAAAGCTAAGTTACCCTGTTTACCCGAGAGATAATCATAAAGACCTTTTCGAAATTCGTCGTTAACAATGAATTCCGACATATTCTTCTGTAGAAATTCGAAAATCTCATGGCTTCTTGCTTTTCGGCAGCCGATTGCCTCAAGTAGCTGAGTGTATTGACTTTTACCTGTACAATTAACCGCAAACCTGCCAAAAGCAGCCACTAGGATATCCGCCCGCTGTATCTTGGCGATAAACTCCGGGATCAGAACGCATTGCCCGTCGGATATAGAAACGCGCTGATCTGAGCCTAGAATCGGAATAAATGCAAGCGCCTTCAATGATTGCGCCCAATTGTATTCATTTAAGAACTCATTATCGAAATTCTTCCATGTATTAGAGCCGTCCTTGGATCGAAACCCTACGTACCTTAATACATCAAGACCTAAATTCCCTTTAAGCTGAATAAGTAAAATGACGGCGTTGTATAATTCCTCACGTATACGTTCATTCCAACGGTTTTTTAAAATTCCTTCCCTTGATGTCGTCAATTCAAAGGGTGCGTCAATAACAAGCGGCACTAGGCTTTTAATCTCAATAGGGAGACCTGCGTAAACATAATACTCTCGCTCCTTACTGCTTTCTGGGACATACAGAATAATCTCCTGATCCGGGCGGATAGTACGTCCATATTCATTCCTTGCTTCTAGTGCGGCTTGATCTGTAACAGTGAATTTATGTATAATACGTTCGAAACTGAATATTTGGTCATCAATCCTAATCGTCCGTTTACTATTATCATCCGTAATTTCGACATCATGTCCAGAAATATGTATTTTCTTCAAATTATGCAGACATGTACAAAGTCTCAGAATTCTCTCGGAGATAAAGCTGCTCTGAACATCTACTTTCATTTCAAACAACATTTTTGTGCCGGACAGATTCTTATAGCTCTGGCATTTAGCTGGTATTGTGGGCAGTTCATCCGTTAACTTGAAATCAAAGCCATTGCTATGGATTTCCACCGTCTTCGCAACTCCAAATACCGATTTGAAGCCGACACCTTTCTCGCCAATAGAAAAATTTTCTCCTGATTGCATTTGTTTTTTTGTAGATTCACCGATGGCTGTTAGCGCGCGAACGTTGGCTTTGCTAAATCCCGTTTCGTTATAAGATATTGCTAAGAAGTTATCGTTTTTCAAAAGCGTAAATTCAGGAATAATGCCTCGGGCGTATTCACAGTCATCCGCGTTTTGAAGGAGCTCGCTTAAAAAACGGTTTCTGTCCGTTCCGGCTTCGGCGATTGCACGCACATAGTTCGCATAAGCTCTATCACTGAAGGCTCGCCTTAAGCTTTGACGAACACCCCTTAGAAGTCTCAAATACTCGCTATTATCCAGCGTGTCATCATCATCAAAGCTGTTGAGTTGCTCTGATGCCTGACTGATTATTAGCGACGCAGAAAACGTCTTTCTAGGATCAAAATCTTGAAAGGCAGACAAAGTGCTGAACGATCCGAGTTCCGCGCCTTTAGCCAGCGCAACGCCGTTATCGGCGGCAATAGCGAAGTCTCTTTTGCATTCAACTGCGAAGAAATTAAACGCCACGCTATCCATGTATGCTTCAAAAATCTTAGATAGATCAGCATCATGAACAAGGCTCTGAATCCTTTTGCTTATTTCAGGAGATAGACGCTCTATGTTTTCATCAATGTGGAAAGGGGGCTTTTTATTCGCTCTAATGGACATTCGCGCAACCTGTAAAAACGCTCTTTCCAGCTTAGGATACTTGGTAATAATTGATAGCTGATTTGATGAAAGGATAATCGGCGAACCTGCCTCGGATAGAAGCAACGCATAGTCGATATTCCTGCCATTTTTCTCAAGCCAAGAGATTATTTCTTCGAACGATGAGTTGTCCCGCAAGCCTTTTCGAAAAAGCTTCGTAATAACATCCTCAATAATATCACAACCATACAGCTTCATATCAACCGATGCTGGCGGAATAAAGAGATCAAGCTTTTCTCCAAGTAACATATACACTTCAACCGGATCGTCTATCAACTCGTTATTTCCGAACGCAATTATACCATCTGCGCATACAAATCTATTATTCTCGGTATAGAATACCCTTTCTTTATATACATCGCTGCCTCGCAATCCGTCTATGCGCAGACACTCGACTTTTTCACCATCGCGTTGAAAAAAGTAGCTGTTGTTCGGCGGAATATATCGAACAATATCTTGCTTGACTAGTGACGCCAGATCGATATATACGGCTTTAACAAAATCTGACAGGCGCTCGATAGTGTATTCAAACCATTCGTTCTTTTCCTGCGGATCGACATATTCGCGAGAACCATGAAGCTTAAAAGGAACATGGAGAATCAATGGAGCGCTGATTTTTACTTGCGTCGGTAAAAATGAATACAAGATACCCTTGGATATTGGCATACCATCTTTGGTAATGGGAAACACAGCCGAAATATTATGTAGTTTTTCCTTTAAACGAGTATTTGCACCATAGCGCGATAAACACGCAGATTCCCCATATAAAACGGGCATCGTATAGCGAAAGCATTTTATTTCCTCCGTATACGGCGATACTTCATATGTACTATCGTGGAATTGCATGTCAACTGACAAAACCGCTTCTTGATCCAGAAGCAAATTTCCATGTTTTTGAGGAATGCCGCGTTGAACATCGAATTCAATATAGCGATAGCCGTCGAAGTACATTTTCAGATGCGTAAGCTTATTTAAAAACAGTATAGGGTTTTTGCAAAGTAGAGCATCCTTATTTTTGTATTCCTTCACCAGCTCCACAAAGATATTTTTACAAGAGACAGCAGGCATCTGAAGCTCGAGCATTGTTCCCTTAACAGGTTTGAAATTTTTATATCTCGCAACAGGAACAATGAAATTCTCTTTCGTAAACTCAAAGGAAAACATTCCGCTTTGTATAAGAACCTTATCCGCTATACCGAAGACGGATTTAAATCCAATGCCCTTTTCCCCAATCTCGACCTTATCTGCAGATATACTTTTTGACGCCTCGGCAATGCCTGTGATTGCGAAAACATTCTCCGGAGTAAAACCTTTCTCATTATAAGTAAAGATTATACGGCCCGGCTCTTTATTGTATTCGAATTTAACTTCGAGGTGACAGTCATTGCGATCCACATAATCGCAATCATCAACATTCTGAATCAATTCATATACAAACCGAAGCTTATTTGAATAAATGCTGTTTCCGCCAACTCCAAGAAGCTCCTCCAGAATAGAAACAAAATTTGCGCCCGTCATTCGCATCGCAAGTAAATTTGTCCTGCGGAAGTTGGCTAACAGCTCAATAAAGAGGCGGTGCTCGTCAACGGTACTTAACTCGTTGGGGCTCACTTTTTGAAGAGTATTCCGGAGCTCATATATCTGATCCATAGTAAGACTTCCAGAGAATCTTCGGACTATCTCATGAATTTTTCCCAATATTCCACCTCAATGTCTAATATATTGCAAAATTATTTATTTTACCAGAATATTACAAGGTAACAACAGCTCATTGATTTCAGCTCGCAATAAGCGGTCATTTGGCCGTAATGACGCCATTAGCGATGAGCGTCGTATGAATATCGGCCATCGCGATCTGAGACTCTATCTCGGCCACTTTTTGTTCATGCTTTTGGGTAGCGTTTTCCAGCTCCGACCTCCGCATGGTTGCAATTCTCGCATCGGTCGCGTCCGCGATTTCACGCTCGAGAATAAGCTTCCTATTGCGAAAGTTATTATTGATGCTTTCAAGTTTGAAATTCGCCACCTGCTTAGTTGATTCTATATGCTTCTGCTTTTCCGCTTGCCAGATACCTACGTGCTGTACCTCCAGCGCAGTCCATTCGTCTCGTGTCACCCTTGCATCATATTGCACCGCAGATGCGGTCAAAATGTAATCCGGCAACTCTGCCGCGAGACGTTCATCCTGACACACGGCAACCAGCCGGAAATCGGAGCGTACGCCAACGTAATCCCAAGCATATATGGACATCGGATAGTCTCCCTTTGGGATTTCATCGGAAGTATACTCAAGATGAATATAGACGAGTTTATTCGCGGCAAAGTATGCTGCCGCCTGCTTAGCAAGCGGGTGCACCGATGTTATGAAAAACGAATTGCGATTCTTTTCAGCAATATCGGATTCGAATGTTATGCGGTGATTTGGTTCATGGCCCTTGAGATAAACCTCCCATTTTCGCCGCAAGCTGTTACGAACACCTGAAAGCTCACGAAAATCAGCAAGAAGGCCTATCCGCGCAAAAGCGTTTAACCTGAGCGTCTTCAATTGAGCTTCGCCTAAAATATACGATCCCTCACCTATGCGTCGATTAAGATACATTGTAACCAAATGCTGGATACCACGCGGGGTAAGGAATGGACTCTCCGCCTCCTGAATTTCTTTTGATATCGTATAGTTGGACAAATCAAAGCCGAATAGTTCCTTTTCTTCGCTCTCTAGGCGGTTCATCTCCTGAGCTTTGCGTACTTCGTTATCTGCCATCTGCTCCAGCTTCTCACGGCGCTCTTCGTCACTAAGCTCTGTGTCCATTGCTATCAGTTCAATCTGCCGGCCAATCTCACCCAAAATCTCTTCACACTCACCGATACTATTTTCGAATACACCGATTCTCGAGAGGCATCGATCATAAATATCCGCGTCTACCGTACCGCTTGTGATGACGTTATAAATATTGACTGTCTCGCTCATTTGACCGCGCCGGTCTATACGGCCTATGCGCTGCTCTATGCGCATAGGATTCCAGGGTAGGTCGTAGTTTATCATGGTGTCGCAAAATTGATAGTCTAAGCCTTCTGAACCAACCTCGGTAAACAATAGAATGTCTATCGCTTCTTTATTCTCCTTCGGCAATTCAAATCGCTCCCGTAGGTTTAGACGTTGCTCACTCGAGACGCTACCATCAATCTGTTCAACGCGCATACCGTTTTCTTTCAATTTTCGCCTTACATATGCCAACGTGTAGCGGAATGTACTGAATAAAATTATCTTGATATTAACCGCCTTTTGCTTTTCCTTTATTATTTCGAGTACGCCGTCGAATTTAGGATCGGCTTCTGGAAGCGCGTCTGCAAGCTCCAATACACGCTCGGCTAGCGCCTTAAACGTGGGTATATCCACGTTTTTGAATTCACTATGATCCAGTTCCAAATCAGGATCGTCGGACAATTGATCAAAACGTCGCCCAATCAGCCCGCGAATGTGCGGAGCTAGGCCGAATATACAACTGGCAGCTTGTCTGCGTATAGTTGACATCATAAACTTAACGCCCTTCCCTCCGTGGAGCTTCGATAAAGCTGCTACCTCGAACATGAGCAGGGCATCATGTAATTCTTGCTGAGCGGAAGTAAAGTCGCTTTCCAGCGTATATGTTCTCCGAATACAAAAATCTTGGATGTCTTTTCGTCGCGTACGGTTCAGCATAGTATTGAAGCTATGGAGGGATTCAATATCAGTAATCAGTTGTACCCGATCCTCGCGGGAGATGTTATCTTGCTTAAGAATGCCCTTTATCTTTGAATAAAGCGGGTTGTGGGCCATAACATTTTCACCCCACTGGGTCGTAAGTACGTTTTCCAGCATACCTAGCGCGTCCTGACGCCAATTTCCCTTTGCACCGCGAACAATATGAGAACATTGCGAGATAAAGGTATTCGGCCGCGCCATCATGTTGAAACTTTTCTTATCGATAACTACGTCCGGACGCAGAAGATTTAACAACGTATACAAATCATCGTCGCTCGTTTGGAGTGGCGTAGCGGTTAGCATAACGACAGCATCGGCGTGCTCGCAGAAATAGCGGACACATTTATATGCGAAGGCCTTGTCTTTTTCCATACTTCCGTTACGAAGATGATGCGCCTCGTCGACTATAATCAAATCAAAATGCGGCGCAGGATCGAGATCGACGAGTCCGAATGCTTTTTTACCCCGCCGCTTTTCCTCGCCTTGATACGTACGGCTGTCAAGGATGGAATAAGGTACAATCGATTTCCCGAATCTTGCAGGCCACTCGCCGTCACGATTCGTATCCGATATTATCTGGCGAAGAGTTGCGCCGTCTAATGGCAAGAATTCTTCATCGAAGCGCTTCATCTCTTCTTCCCATTTCCGATCGGCGACCAACGGCTTCGGGCATATTATCATAACGTTTTCAAGATCGCCTCGCGCCTGTAGCTCTTTAATAATAAGCCCAGCCTCTATAGTCTTGCCCACACCAACGCTATCCGCGACCAGAATCCTCGGCTCGTCCGATTTTATGAGTTTAAGCGCCGGTCGGAATTGATATGGAACAAAGTCGATGCGCGCGGAGTTAAGGGAATACAAATTACCCGAAGATGGATTGTTTATCTGGTAAGCGGATAAATAGCTGCGGAGCGTATCGGTATCCACCCATTCGTATTCTGGGAAATCGTCGACCGGCGCGATCTGACCTTCATAGTACGTTTTTAGAGAGCCGTCGACAAACACTTCGTATTTTATCGTGTTGCCAAGCGCTGAAACGGAAAACACCATACCCTTGATATCCGGGCTCCCCACAATATATACGAGAGACTTTTCTAATATACTGCCTGCGGATGCTTGCTTTTCCTCTCTTTTAGGCTCTTTTAGCGTTACGGCGCTCATTGCGGATACAGGCGACTCAACTTCACGATAGAACTCGTCGAGCGCCATGACGTAATCATCACATCCCATTTGAAGAAAAAAGCGGGAGAGCGTCTTAATATCGAATAAGATCATGTCCTTGCCCGGCAGTTCAGCGCTGCAATGCGCCCAATTATTACGAACCCCCATCACGTCTCTAAGACACTCGCGTTCACTTATCGGCAGGAAAGCGTAACCGCGCATTGTATACCAGGACTTGTCCGCAATTCGTAATAAGGCGGCAAGGTCAAAGTCCGCAAGCTTAGAATACTTATTACGGAGCGCCAGTTCTCGCTGATTGAATTTGAGATTGCCAATGACGCATTCGTCCCACCAATCCTCGCCGGATTTTGGGAGCATATCTCCCAGCCACAAAGCAAGCGATTTCGCAGCTTTATAAAGGTAATCGTTCATCTTGCTGATGATTATTCCGTCCATGTATAAGCATCCTCTTTGCTGCGTAGTTTTTGCGTCGGCGATAAAGAAGCTTCCGCGAAGGAGTACGACAAAGTCTTTTAGTATCGTTGATTTTGTACTTGCATCCCTCAAGTTTCGTACTAATTGCTATAAGTATATCGCAGTTTTATTTGCTTTTCAATCTCGTGGAAACAATAACCATCATACGGTATATATAATCGCATTGATGACTCTCCGTGGAATACCAAAGCGATAAACTCATACCGCCAAAGGCGGCGTTATGGGGCGAAGCCCTGGTGCCGAGTTTCCAAACCCAGTGGTTTACTTCGATAAGCAACGCCTGAAGAAAGCGTAACATTATTAAGAAGGGTAACTGCGTATGGCATACCTATCGACATCGTAATAGCAGAATTATATCCCGACTTTTACTAGCGAAAATCTTTCGCCGCTTGCGCTTACTCCGCAGGCAGCTTATTAACCACGAGACATGCTGCTATGTTCTGCAAGGAACAGCTTCCTTAATGAATAATCATGCTATCTGACCCTATGGCGAGTCCAGCACCGTAACTTGTAAGCCTGAAGTGGCCGCTGTAGCCAACGTTTCACCGAAGGCCGCGTGCATCCTAGCGCTTCCGCGGCGCATAACGCCAGTGTTCCGCGGCGCATAACGCCAGTGTACCATTGTTGACTGGTATTTGCGTTTTTGTTATAGTTGTTGCCAACAAAACTAAGGATGACGGAAATGAGAACCATAAACCTCGAACACATAAACGCTCTGCTGAATTTAGTGAACAGCGGGCCGTATTTTCGGCTGCTGGGTATGAAGGTGTTGGAGCTTGCGCCCGGCTGCTCCAAGGTTGAACTCGACCTCGACCGAAAGCATCTTAATCCGTTCGGCGCCGTTCACGGCGGCGTCTATTCCTCCTTAATCGACACCGCCGCTTATTGGGCCGCCTACTGCGAACTGGATGAGGGCGTCGGATACACCTCATTGGACGTTTCGATCAGCAACCTGGCTATGGCAAAGACGGGTAAGCTAATCGCCTTCGGCGCGTCGATTAAAATCGGCAGGAGTATTTGCTTGTGTGAAGCTACTGTAAAAGATAGTAGCGGCGCTGCTCTTGCCCACGGGACGTCCAAGCTTATGATTCTAGACGGCAAGCAGTCGATAAATCACGCTATAGAGGCTATGGGGTATCCGGTATTGCCTCCTAAGTTTATATCCTAAACGCTGTCTCCGGCGCTTGATAAATAGCCGCCGCGACGATTAAATTCCCCAAACCCACCCTCGAAGGTTAATATCCGGCGTCTGGTAGTAACATTCAGCAACATCGAGTGTTGAATATAATCTGTACCCATGTAACACTCTCCGGGCCTAACATTTATATATTGCCTGCGGCCCCGGCAGGCGGTCGAAGTCTGCTTAGCCCGCAGTAAGCTGACGCCACGCCTATTATCCTTCTACCTGCTCATATTATGGATGTTCAATCAACTCTACAGTCCAGTTGATTCCTTGGAGCTTTGTGTCGAGCTCCCGATATTCTTTACTTAGCTTGTCTATTGTAGCTTGCAGGCTCTTGGCGTCTATGCAGCGCACAAACTTAATCTCACTCTGATTGTATCTGTCCTGCTTAATTGTGGCGCTTTCGTAGATCAGCCTGTACGCGCGAATTTTTCCGCCCAAGCAATCCCGGCGCGCAATCGCCTCGGAGACTGTGGTTTCACCTTCAAATATTGCCTTGCTGTTGGTGTCGTTAATACTCTCCACGAGCCATTGTAACCGCTGCATTTTCTCTTCAAACAGCTCTATCAGATCATTGGGATTTTCAGCGGGCGCGTCGCCTTCCTGAACCTTGACGTTGCTCTTAATACGCTCGATAATCTGACCGTTGAGTTTTCGCAGTTCAGCCCGCTCAATCAATGCCTCTGCAAGTTTCGTAATAATCCCTCCTTAATGCGCTTTGCCAGAGTGACGCTCGGTTTCCGCGCCAAAGCTGAAAGCCTATCCACATGTTTCCATATTTGCCAAGTGTTTATATTATCATAAATATTATCGTTGTAAATGTCAAACTAAAAAGGCTATCCAATCCGCAATAGAAATCCGCCCCGAAATATGGTATTCTATGTAATAAATGCAACGATATGAACAATATTCCAAGCGATTCGGCAAGTGAGATATACATGCTGCCGGTTGTTTCAAGATAGCACAGCGAGGTGAACGGCTATACCCTTTTCCATTATACGAAACGATATAACGAAACTCAAAGTGGACGCCATCGTCAACGCCGCGAACACGTCGCTACAAATGGGCGGCGGCGTCTGCGGCGCTATTTTTTCCGCAGCCGGCGCGGACTCTCTGCAAGCAGCCTGTGAAAACCTCGGCCCAATTAAAACCGGCGAGGCTGTTATCACAAATGGATTTAAGCTGCCCGCGAAATACATCATCCACGCGGCGGGGCCTGTATACCGTGACGGCAAGCATGGCGAGGAAGCGCTTTTGCGAAACTGCTACACAAACGCTCTCAACCTTGCGGTAAAGCATAACTGCGAGAGTATAGCCTTTCCGCTCATCTCCAGCGGCATCTTCGGCTATCCAAAGGCCGAGGCGCTCCGCGTCGCTACCGCCGCCATCCGCGACTTTCTTAGCGAGCACGACATCGACGTTTCGCTGGTGGTATACGATAAGGCGGCGTTCGCACTCAGCGAGGAGCTACTTGGCAATGTTGAGAGCTATATAGATGAGCACTATGTCGATGCGCGGGAGTCCTTCTATTGCCGAAGAAAGCTCTTGAGCGTCGAGATGGACGCGCTGGCTGAACGAAGCTTTATGGGCGCTATTGCTCCCCCAAGGCCAAGCGACGAGACTGCCGTCATCAAAAAAACGCGCTCGTCAGCTCCGCAGGCTCCGGCTGGCGCGGCGCATCTCGCGGAGGCGAAACTGGCGGATATGGTCGGCAATTTGGACGAACCCTTCACCGCGACGCTGCTCAGACTTATAGACGCTACCGGCAAGAAAGACGCGGAGATATACCGGCGCGCCAACATAGACCGCCGGCTATTCTCAAAGATACGAAGCAATGCGCACTACGCGCCGTCTAAGCCGACCGTCTTGGCCTTTGCCGTCGCGCTGGAGCTTTCCATTGACCAAACGGAGGATTTGCTAGAACGGGCGGGGTTCGCTCTGTCGCATAGCCGGAAGTTCGATGTTATCGTCGAGTATTTCATCACGAGCCGCAGGTTCGACATATTCGAGATTAACGAGGTATTGTTCAGCTATGATCAGCAGTTGCTGGGAGGGTGAGCATTTAAGCGCGTTTTAAGACTATCAATGCAGCTCTATCTGTAGCGTGACGATATTGCGAGCCGATGCGGTTATTGCGGCTTCGAACATTTTAATACGAAGGGACGAATAATATGAGCAAGCTAAACGTGGACCAAAAGAACATACGGGACTTATTGACTGACAAATCCGCCAATTTTCTAATTCCCGATTATCAGCGCCCGTATGCGTGGGAAGAGACTGAATGCCAAACGCTTTGGGATGATATTTTTGGTTTTGCTTTTCCCGACAACAATAAAGACCTTTTCAAACCAACTGACGAATATTTCTTGGGCGCTATTGTTACATACAAAAATGACAAGACGCAATCCGAGGTTATTGACGGACAACAACGCCTCACGACAATTTTGCTGCTTCTAAGGGCTTTTTACGATAAATTCGAGCATATGGCCGACCAGCCGTCCAAGGACATGCGGAAGAATATTTCGCAATGTATTTGGAGAACCGACGAGTTTGGCAATGCCGATATGACAAACCTAAAAATCGATTCCGAGGTCGCGACAGACGAAGAGAAAGAGGAGTTTTTATCCATCCTAAGAAACGGCGCTTCAGTGAAGATAACGCAGAGCAATTATGCAAAAAACTATCGCTTCTTTGAAACTAAGATTACTGGTTTCATTGGAGAATATCCATCCTACTTCGCTTATTTACCGGCTCGGATACTTAACAACTGCATATTGCTGCCTATCGAAGCCGACTCACAGGATACGGCGCTCAGAATCTTTTCAACGCTCAATAACCGAGGATTGCCTCTTGCGGACGCGGATATTTTTAAAGCGCAATTCTATAAATATTACGAGAAGAAAAAGGGGAAGGATGATTTCATAGCCAAATGGAAGGGCTTGGCTACAAAAACGGACAAGATATTTCATCCCATCTATGGCACGCCGATGGATGAGCTGTTTACTAAGTATATGTATTTCATCCGCGCTTCCGAAGGCATTAAATACTCCACGACGGAAGCATTACGCAAGTTTTATGAGCATGATAAATATCGCAGGCTCCTAAAAGACCATACGATAGACGATTTAACGAGACTGCTCGATTTTTGGGAATACATTTTTGATGAGGATCAGAGCCATTTTTCGGAAGACGTATTACAAAAGTTATTTGTTCTTAAATATGCTCCAAATGGTATGTGGGAATATGTTACGTCCGTATATTTTCTTGCATACAGGGACGCTAACGACGCTTTGGATAATTCCGATTTTGCTGCTTTCCTTTCTAAGATAACCGCGTTTATATTCGCGTACGCGCTTACGAATCCCGGCGTGAA
>QMCD01005826.1_pt1 | contig 16192 bp, 15 predicted proteins | sample 1821841 | NCBI WGS metagenome assembly QMCD01 (sample SAMN01991225, study PRJNA193472) | Termite gut metagenome, whole genome shotgun sequencing project. | isolation source: worker | host: Macrotermes natalensis | reverse complement strand
GTTGTAGCAAGGATAAACACGGCGTGCGCCGGCGGCTCCTCGAGCGTCTTCAGGAACGCATTAAAAGCCTGCGCCGAGAGCATATGAACCTCGTCGATGATATACACGCTGTAGCGCCCCACCTGAGGAGGTATGCGCACCTGCTCGGTAAGCGCCCGAATGTCATCCACCGAGTTATTGGAAGCCGCATCGAGTTCATGAATAGTGAAACTGCGCCCTTCCGCAAAACTGCGGCACGATTCGCACTCTCCGCACGCATCGTTTCCCACCGGCGAAAGACAGTTGATAGCCTTTGCAAAAATACGCGCGCACGTAGTCTTACCTACCCCTCGCGGCCCGCAAAACAGATATGCGTGTGCCAACTGGCCTCGCGCAATGGCATTGCGCAGCGTGGATGTTATGTGCGACTGCCCCACCACCGTTTCAAAAGTGGCAGGACGATATTTTCGCGCAGAAACAATAAAATTATCCATGAATAATCCTTTCGATACAAAGATAACGTTTTTTAGGGACTTCGCCCTCTCTTTTGAAAAAGAGAACGTTTCGGGCTGCCTATCGTTCGATATAGACCACTTTTTTCGTTTCGAAGAAATCTTCCGGGAAGTAGCCGGGGATGTCGAACAGTTTGTAATCTTTCCCTGTTTTGAGTAGTTCTTCGCGAAGGTCACCGCCTTTCAGATATAATATCCCGTTGGGGAGAGAGCCTTTTTGCCCGCAGTCGACCTTGCTCCATATCCAGCCGAGGAAAGTCGCCATATCAGTCACGGCGCGGCTTACCACATAATCGAACCGCCCGGGGATCTGCTCGGCGCGCCCATTTATGGCCTCCACATTATCGAGCCCGAGCCTTGCCGCTACGTCTGCCACCACTTTAATTTTCTTCCCTATGGAATCTGCCAGCGTGAAACGCACCTCGGGAAACATGATTGCCAACGGAATGCCAGGAAACCCTCCGCCCGTCCCCACATCCAGAACACGCGCTCCCGCATCGAAGCCGCAAACCTTGGCGATAGAGAGCGAATGTAGAACATGACGCAGATAAAACTCCTCCATATCCTTGCGCGATATGACGTTTATTTTGGCATTCCACTCCTCGTACAACTGCCCGAGCGCCGCGAAACGCTCCGCCTGCTCCATACCCAGCCCCGGGAAATATTTCAGAATAATATCCATGAGACTTTGTCTCTTTTATTAGGTCCGCCGAACCAAGTCGATTTAGATTTTTTAGGATCCCACGCCGAAGCTCTTAGAAAAGGATATAAGTTTCTGGGTCTATGGGTATGCCGTTGAGCCAGAGTTCGAACACGAAATCGCCCTTGCCCTCTTCCCCCGATATGCCCTCGCCCGTGCTGCCGATAACCTCCCCGGCCCTCACACGCGCACCCACGCCGCGCAACGATTGCGCGCTGTGGCGGTATATCGACACCAGATTTCCTGCGTGCTGTATCTCTATAATGTAACCTTCGTCTGGCGACCACGACGAGATGATCACCGTTCCCTCGGCCGCGGCGAGAATCTGTTGGTTGTTTGCCGTGGCAATCCCTATCCCAAACCGTCTTTCGCGCGGGCTGAAGTGGGACGAAACCACACCCTTTACCGGTGCTATCATGCCCTCGCCCGCCGCAAGTTTCATACTTGCCGCCACCGCCCCGCTAAGGCTGTATACTCCCGTACCCTCCAGCTGCCTGCGAATTATCGAATCCATGGCATTGGGCGAAACCGTTTCGGGCCTCTCGGTGCGTATCGAGTCGCCTATCTGCTGCACGTTACGCGTAATCGGGGTTTTGCCCTCCATAATGACAGCTACGTTGGAATAGTATGCTTGCAGTTCACCCAGACGGCGTTCTATGGAATCGACCCTCACGATATTGTCTATCATCTCCTTGCGCACCCGATTGCCCGAATATCCGGGAATAAGGTTCATAATCGGGGTGTAGGCCACCAGCGTGAGTATCACGATAAACAATATCAGCAACAGCGCCACAAAACCGCCCAGCAGCTCCATAGGGCTAATGTGCATATACCACACCTCGGTATCATCGTGCTGTTTGCGCAAACTCAGGCGATGCTTATGCGTAAAATTGCGCAGAAAATAAAATATATTGCGGTTCGATTTCATATTTGCAAATATAGGAAATTTTAATGTAAAATGCCTTATGGCATGTTTGGCACGCCCCCTTTGTCCGGTGGCGTGCCTGTGAGCCGGTTCGCAACGCAAGCCGAAAAACAGATGTTTGTTACGAAACTAAAAAATCATATCTTTGCCCAAAATAATATTAACTGCAAAACCAAACAATAGAAAACCATAAACTAAAATATTAATCAAGGGGTATAACTCTTTGATCCTACTTGCAAAACTCACGACCCATTGGCAACAATGGTGTTTTCTAAAGGATCAGGATTTACGACTCCGGTGGTATGCTTGTATGCTTTTTGCATCGGCATCCCCGGGCGCGGACAATCTGCCTTTGGAGAGCTCGTGAGGCTTGCAAGTAGGGGATTGATTCGCGCCTTTTCTATTGGGCGCGCGGAACCCCTGAAAAACAGCGCCTTATGAAAGAATACGAACTCTTTGGGAAGTGGGAAATGAGGTACAGGTATCGCCGCGGAATCGATGACGGCCTGATGCATATACATAGTCTCTATCCGCACCGAGAACGGGTATTCGATTTCCCGCCCGGCATCACAAAAGATAGTCGTATAATGATCGACGGCGTGAAATACTATGTCAAGCACTTGGAGCTCGACGCTGCCATTCTGTTGAGTATCGACCATGAGTGGCAGGTGGAGCTGAAAAGGTGTTCCACGACACTGGAAACCCGGCCTGCTTCTTACCGGTGACTTTATATGAGGCCTGCCGGATTACAAGCTATTTTTATATCTTTGCACGACTAAAATCCGGAAAACAATGAAACCTACCCTTTTGGTACTTGCTGCGGGCATGGGCTCGCGCTACGGATCGCTCAAACAGATGGACGGCGTAGGCCCCCACGGCGAGGCGATCATAGATTATTCGGTATACGACGCCATCCGCGCCGGTTTCGGCAAAGTGGTCTTCGTGATACGCCACAGTTTCGAACGCGAATTCCGCGAAGTGTTCAACAGCGAGCGTTTCGGCGGCGGGATCGAAGTCGATTTCGTATTCCAGGAGCTGGACTATCTGCCCGAAGGTTACACCGTTCCCGAAGGGCGCGAAAAACCCTGGGGCACGAACCATGCGGTAATGATGGCCGCCGGAGCGATAGAGGAGCCTTTTGCGGTGATCAATGCCGACGACTTCTATGGGCGCGACTCTTACCGCGTGTTGGGCGACTACCTGCGTTCTGTCGAGGGCGGCAGCGACCATTACTGCATAGTGGGTTACCGACTGGCCAATACCCTGTCCGACAATGGCAGCGTGTCGCGCGGAGCGTGTGTTGTGGACGGCGAAGGCAACCTCGTTGGCATGAACGAACGCACGTCTATCGCGCGCGCAGAAGATGGCGTGATATATTACCGCGAGGGCGAGAAACAGTTCCCTATGCCGGACGACACCCCCGTTTCGATGAATATGCTCGGTTTCACCCCCGATTATTTCGCCTATTCCGAAGACTATTTCCGAGAGTTCCTCGATAAGAACCGCGACAACCTGAAGGCAGAATTTTTTATTCCCCTTATGGTTAACAAACTTGTAGAGTCGGGAGTGGCAAAAGTCAAAGTGCTTCCCACCGATTCGCAATGGTTCGGAGTTACATATAAGGAAGACCGGCCGATGGTGGTTGCGAAGATCGAGGAACTTATAGCGGCAGGGGAGTATCCCGAAAAACTGTGGAAACACGAGAAGTAGAAATAGAGCAAAACGTCTGGGGCTTCACGCCCGAGGGAGAGGCCGTCATACTCTACACCATGCGCAGCGCTTCGGGGGCTGAGTTACGGCTTACCAATCTTGGGGCTGCTGTGGTGTCGCTGACGGTTCCCGACCGCGACGGCAATATGGCTGACGTGGTGTTGGGTTATTCCGATTACGCCTCCTACGCAGCCGACAAGGCTGCTATGGGACGCATCTTGGGGCGTTATGCCGACCGGATAGCAGGAGGGACGTTTTCATTGCATGGCCACCAGTACAGGCTCCCGCGCAATTCGGGCAGGGACCACATGAACGGCGGCGCGCCCGGACTGGGTGAACGTATATGGGAAAGCCGCGTGGAGACTAACCGCGTGGTATTCAGTCTTGTAAGCCCGGACGGCGATCAGGGCTATCCCGGCGAATTGAGCGTAGAAGTGGTCTACGATTGGGGAGACGACAATGCACGCATTAATGCCCATGCCCTCCATGCCCATACTCATGAAACATCCCTCGAAATAACCCTTTTAGCGCACAGCAGCGCAGCTACAGTGGCGAACCTCGCGAATCAAATATATTTCAACCTCGCGGGGCACGGCGCTGGGAGCGTTCTGGAGCACACCCTGCAAATTGACGCCTCGCGCTGGCTGCCGACCAACCGCTTTCAGATTCCTACGGGCCAGACAGCTCCCGTGGAGGGCACCCCGATGGATTTCAGAAACGCAAAACCGCTCGGGCGCGATATAGATTTATCCTTTGAACCGTTACAAACCGCAGCAGGCTACGATCATTGCTGGGTGATAGATAATTACGAAGCAGGAAAAGTTGCGCGTAATGCCCAACTCCACGACCCCATGTCAGGGCGCCTGCTTACGGTTTATTCCTCGCAGCCCGGCCTTCGCGTCTGCACGGGAAATTTCCTCGCAGACAGCCCCGCAGGCAAAGACTCCGCACAGTATAAAGACCGCGGCGGGGTGGCCATTGTATGTCAGGGTTTCCCCGATGCCCCAAACCATTCCGACTTCCCCCCGCAGCACCTCGCCCCCGGCGAAATCTACGAAAGACATGTAATCTACCATTTCGGTGTAAGATAAAATCGGAACGACAAAAAAGAATAATTCCGATAAACATAACAGGCGCTCCGACAAGAGCGCCTGTTATGTTTAAGGTCTACAACCACTTCTTCCACTTGAAAAACCCATAAGTGGCGACCATAACGAAAACCATAAGCCCAATGGCGAACGGATATCCGAATTTCCAGTTCAATTCGGGCATAAACGAGAAGTTCATACCATAAATACTCGCTATCATCGTCGGGGGCATAAAGAACAGCGAAGCCACCGTAAATATTTTTGTAACCTTGGTCTGCTCGATGTTGATAAGACCCAGCGCGGCGTCCTGCAAGTAGTCCAGACGCTCCGAAGCAAAGTCGGCATGGCTGATCAGCGAATTTACGTCCTTAATCATCAGCGACAGCTTGGGGTAGATATCATTGGGGAACCTCTCGCTGCGCAGCACACCCGAAAGCACTCTCTGGCGGTCGAATATATTCTCGCGGATAAGCATCGTGTTCTCCTGCAAGTGGTTGATTTGTTGGATCGTCTCCTTGTCCACATGTTCGTCACCGCCAATCTCTTTGCTCACGTTGGCAATCTGCCGGGCGAGCGCCTCCACAAGGTCGGCATCATAGTCGATGCGCACCTCCATTATCGAGATAAAGAGGTGGTAGCCGGTAGGGTAGGCACGCGGGTTCATCTGCAGGCGCTTGGCCGCATCTGTAAATGTCCGGAAATCGGAGTTGCGCAACGAAATCAGCACCCCTTCCGATATGATAAACGAAACGGGCTCTACGATAAACCCGTTCTCCCGCGGAACGAAGAAGTTGGAGTTGCTTATTATCGCATTCTCGGTTTCGGAATACTTCGACGTACTCTCGATCTCCTCTATCTGCTGCCTCGTCTGGAGCCCCACCTCCATAAAATTCTCTACGGCCTTCTGCTCCTGCACGCTGGGCGAAAGCAGATCGATCCACAGAATATCGTCATAGCCCAACTCGTCGAAGATTTTGACATCTGCGTTGCGGACTATCTTATTATATTGTTTGAAATATATCATGGGGTTTACTTTTTCACACCCTTCTCGGGTGCCGTTTTTAATAGAAAACCCGGTAATTACTACAAGACCTCTTAGTTATAAAGGTGCTACCGGTTGATTGGCTGCGGCTTCCTGCTATCGGAAGACGGGAGCTCAGCCGGGGTTCGCCCGTGGAGCGAATTTCTGCCCTTTCTCCCAGAACAGCGAAAGAGCTTTGCGTTTCTGGATGTCGAACACGAAATCGAGATTTTCGGTAAGGTACTGTTTGGCATAGGGCTTGTTGCCGTGCCCGTAACTGCGTATCGCTTCGGGGATATGCGCCACCCCGTAACGTAGCGAACCTTCGAGAGCGCCAATAACCTCGTCCTCTACCCCTTTGCGTGCCACCCATACCGCGAAAACAAACGGCAGGCCGGTCAATTCCGTCCAGCACTGGCTCAGGTCATAATTAAAAGCAAACCGGCCTTCGTGATCGAACACTTTGTCGCCAATCAGCAGAAACGCGTCGCCCTCGGCGGGGGTTTCCACAACGGCGTAATCCTCCATGGCGACGAACTGCGGAGCGATGTGCCACAGCTCCTCGCATAGTATGCGCGTAAGCAGCACCGAAGTGCGGGAATGGGCGTCGAGATATATGCGCCCCACATGCTCTATCGGGCTGTCGGACATAACCATAACGGTGCGCACCGGTTTGCGCGCCCCGAGGCAGTAGGAAGTGACTATTTCGGCGTCGGAAAGATCGGCAATGGCCCCCGATGGAATAAGTGCAATATCGGCCTCGCCCGAAAGATATGCGGCAACGTTATGCGACGGCGGGGCCAACAGCAACCCGGCACGCAACAGATGCGCGTGCTCGATACCATACACAAACGGTATGGTATTCAGGTAAGATACCGCTGCGATTTTCCCCCGGAACGTCATCCATATAGCGCCGTAAGTTGGTTAAACATAGGACTATCCGCCTGTTCAGGCAATAATCCCCTATCGCACACAAAGGTAATTAAAATATAGGCAATTGCATACAACTTTACACTTTATTGTCAACAATCTTTTTCCATGTCGTCTTTCCCGTCATCCTCCCATCATCCTTCCCGTGATCTTCCCTGTCATCCTGAGCGAAGGCCAAAGGCCGTAGTCGAAGGATCTCCCACATCCCCGGCAAGATCCTTCGACTTCGCTCAGGATGACAGCAAAAAAAGTGGCTCAGGAGGAATTGATCAGCACGATGACAAAATCAGCATGACGGCAATATAATTCCGAGTGCCGGAAAGTACCGCTCAGAATGACAGAAGGCGGGCAAGAGGTTAACATGAGTAAGGTGTAAACAAATAAAATAAAAACGACACTCCGAACATCGACTTAGCATATAATAAGCTATTTTTACGGTGACGTTAAACACCATGGAACTTTACGCAGATATAATACTACCACTCTCGCCCGGAGTCTTCTCCTACCGTGTGGGCGAGGCCATTGCCGGAGATGTAGCCCCCGGTCGGTGTGTCGAAGTTGCGCTGGGCAGAAAACTCTATGCCGGGATGGTGCTGAAAACATACACCGATAAACCTCCATTCAGAACAATCAGAACAATAGATCGTTACGTCACCGGTGCACCGGTGATCTCGGGGGTACAACTGCACCTGTGGCAGTGGATTGCGGATTATTATATGTGCGGGATGGGCGATGTTATGCGCGTCGCCCTCCCCGCGGCTCTCAAGCCCAAGGGCTTCTCGGCGGAGCAGTTTGCCGGGGCCACTTACCGCCCCCTCACCGCCCTTATGATTTCGCTGCACCCCGGTCTCGAAGCAGAAAAAACCCTCGACGAAACGTTCGAAACCCTCCGCAAGCGTGCGCCGAAACAATATGGCGCATTACTCGAAATCGTAGAGAAACTCGAGCGCGAACCCTCCCGGGAACTCCGCCGCGAAAGTCTCGAAGCCGATATCGTTATCCTCCGGCAATTAGAGAAAAAGAACCTGATAAACATAACCCGCAAAGAGCTCAGTGCTGGTGAGTTACCCCCCTTGCCGGAGAAACTGCCCTCTCTCTCTCCCGCCCAAAAGGAAGCCCTCGCTTCGATAGAGGCGCAATCGGAAACGAAAGACGTAACCCTGCTCCACGGAGTCACGGGCAGCGGCAAGACCGAAATATATCTACATCTGATAAAAAAAGAGTTGGCGTCCGGGCGCAACGTCCTCTACCTGCTGCCCGAAATCGCCATGACCACCCAGCTGGTGCAGAGGATCAAGGCATGGTTTGGCGATAGGGTGATAACCTACCATTCATCATTCCCCGAGCGCAGGCGTGTCGAAAACTACCTGCGTGCCTCGCGCAGTGAGGGTGGGGAGCTGATCCTCGGCGTGCGCTCGTCGCTTTTCCTCCCGACAGGCAACCTCGGGCTGGTGATCGTGGATGAAGAGCACGACACGAGCTATAAAAACTCCGACTCCGCGCCCCGTTACAACGCCCGCGACTGCGCAGCCGTATTGGCCCGCCTTTGCGGAGCGCACATGGTGCTGGGCACAGCTACACCCTCGCTCGAAAGCTATGCCAACGCCATCGGGGGAAAGTACGGATATGTGCGGCTTTCGCAAAAGTATGGTGGCGCGCTGCCCCAGAATGTTGTGATTTCCGACACCATTGCCGCCGTAAAACGCGGCGAACGACGTGCGCATTTCAATAAAGTGTTGCTGGACAACATTTCGCAAACACTCACCGAAGGCGGACAAACGATCCTGTTTCAGAACCGGCGCGGGTTCTCGCCCTACGTCGAGTGCCCCGATTGCGGTTACGCCGTGCCGTGCCCCAGGTGCAACGTTACGCTCACCCTTCACAAGGCCGAAGGCAAACTGCGATGCCACTATTGCGGCCATGCGGCAACCCCGCCGCCGGTATGCCCCTCGTGTGGCAAGGGTACGCCCCAACCAATGGGCTTCGGGACCGAGAAAGTGGAGGAGGAACTCGCCGCCCTTTTTCCATCTGCCCGCATAGCGCGCCTGGACCGCGACACGGTTCACTCGGTGAAGGGCTACGAATCGCTGATCGGGGCGTTTGCCCGGCGACAGATAGATATTCTGGTAGGCACGCAGATGATAACCAAAGGGTTCGATTTCGAGGGAGTTTCGCTGGTGGGAATACTCAATGCCGACAACCTGCTGGCGTATCCCGATTTTAGAGCGGCCGAGAGGGCTTTTCAAACCATCACTCAAGTCGCAGGGCGCGCAGGCCGCAGGGCGCAGCAGGGCACCGTGGTGATCCAAACCGCTCAACCCGCAAATCCCGTAATACGACAGGCCGCGACAGGCGATTACCAGTCAATGGCGCAAGAGCAACTGTCCGAACGCGTCGAATTTTTCTTTCCGCCCTACTGTCGCCTGATTTCAATAACCATGCGCCACCGCGATGCCCCATTGCTATGGAGCGCCGCCGAAATGGTGGGAGAAGCCGCCCGCCGGGTTTTTGGCAGCAGGCTCACAGGGCCCGTCCCCCCGGCCGTCGACCGCATCAGGGGCGAACATATCGTAACTTTCCTCCTGAAAATAGAACGCGAACGCCCCGCCGCCGAAGCGAAACGGAAACTCCGCGAAATCCTCGACACAACCCTCTCCGGCGAAAAATACCGCCGCATAACTGTCGTTTGCGACGTCGATCCGCAATAATTGCGCAGTCCATGATCGCAGAGTACCCGAACGCAGTCGAAGGATCTCCACTGAAATGCAGGAGATCCTTCGACTGCCCTCAGAATGACAAGAAAGAAACTCGTATTAGCAGGCCTTATAAAAAACTACGAAGTAGCCTAAGGATCAAGACGGCATATTATTAAACGCCGTAGCGATCTGGTCGGCAATCTGATCGAGGCCCTGCTGGAGTTTTTTGCCGATCATCATCTTCATCATCATGTTGAGTTTGGCGTGGAGCACGAGCCTCATGCGGGTGTCGCAAGCAGCCGCCTCGACCAGTTGCAGCCAAAACGTGAAGTCGAACGGCGATCCATCGTCGCCCTCTATTTTTACCAACTTGTTCTCCTCTCGGCTGACTATGCGCAAGCGCACGGTAAATCCCTGCACCTTAAACGAACAGGTATCCGGCGTGGCCTCCCAACCCTCCACCTTGTCCTGCAACATGGGCGTAAATCTCGAAAAATCGGACAAACTCTGGTACACCACAGCCGCCGGTTTATTTATCTGCACTTGCTTGCTTTCGTATTTTTCCATTTTTTACGGACTTTTTATTTTTTCCACCCCGCGGGATCCTGGCGCCATTGGCGCAAGGTCTCCATATCCGACGGAGCGACATAACCCTGCTCGGCGGCGAGTGAAATCATCGTTTCGTAGTCGCTGAGTGTGTCGAGCGCAACCCCTGCCCGCTCGAAATTCGCGCGTGCAACGTCGAACCCGTAAGTAAATATCGCTGTCATGCCCAACACCTCGCAACCCGCGTCACGCAGGGCCTCCACGGCGCTGAGCGAGCTGCCGCCCGTCGAAATCAGATCTTCGACCACAACGACCCGCGCCCCTTTTTCGTAAACGCCCTCTATCTGATTGCTTAGGCCGTGCGCCTTGGGCGAGGAGCGGACATATATAAATGGCTTACCCATCTTTTCGGCCACCAACACTCCGTGGGCAATGGCCCCTGTGGCCACTCCGGCGATCACTTCGACCTCGGGATATTTCTCGGCTATCAGGGCTGCGAAACTCTCATAAACAAGTTTTCGCGCCTCGGGAAACGACAACACCGTCCGGTTGTCGCAATAAATGGGCGAATGCCAACCCGATGCCCACGTGAAAAAATTTGCAGGGTTGAGTTTAATTGCCTTAATTTGCAGTAATGCTTGGGCTATGGCCCGGCTGTTTTGTTCCATAATCAGAGTTATGTGCGTAGTCTATTTCGGGGATAAAATCATTAATTTCACATCTGCCGTCCCGTCCGGGTGCGATGCCGTATGGACACCCTTCGAGGGCGAGCGCATCACTGTCGCAAAGATGCTCGAAAAACTCGGAAATACCAAGTCCCTTTGCGTAAAAACCGAGTCGCCGCGCCTGGCGTTCGAAGATTTCCTTCGGGAGTTCGAGCAGGTGGACGCCGCTGGAGGGATCGTGCAGGACTCCCGAAGCAGGATATTGATGATCCTGCGCAACGGCAGGTGGGACTTGCCCAAAGGCCACATGGAGCCGGGCGAAAACCCGCGACAGGCCGCCCTGCGCGAGGTGGAGGAAGAGACCGGAGTGCGTGCCGGAATCGAGAACGAAAGCCCCGTGGAAACATACCATTTCTATCCTTTCGGGGAGCGCTGGCGCATGAAACGCACATATTGGTATAAGCTACGTCTTGCGCAGGCTGCCGCAAGCCTTACGCCCCAAACCGAAGAGGGTATCGAAGCCGCGGAATGGGTGCCCGTGCCGCAGGTGCAAGAATATGCGCAGGGGTCCTTCGCCGCCGTAAAGCACGTTATCGAAAACTATTTGAAAACAAAATAAACCGATGAAGAAACCGATTACCCGTTTGGCGCTGCGACTGTGGCCGGACTTTTGATCTCGTGTAAAACCGCCACACAAACAACTATGTCAACCACTTACGACGCTGCATTAACCGAAGCCGAGAAGGCGGCAGGAGTGTTCACTCCCGAGGTGATGTGGAAAATGAAACGCATCGGGGCCTCCTCCCTCTCGCCCGACGGAGCCGCGACTGTCTATGCGGTAACTGCCTACAACGTGGCGGATAACGCCGGCAACACCTCGATATATCTCTCCGACGTCGAAAGCGGCCAGATCAGGCGCCTTACCAACGACAAGGGACGTGACAGCGATCCCCGCTGGAGCGGCGACGGCAGCCTGATCTACATGATGTCCGACCGCGGCGGCGATACGCAACTCTGGAGCCTCGACCCCGAGAGCGGCGCAATGTCCCAAATATCGAACGTCGAAGGCGGCATTGAGGGCTATGGCGTGTCTCCCAGAGGAGACAAAGCGTTCTATGTGAAGAAAGTGCACGTAGAAAACCATGCTTCGGCAGCGATTTACGCCGATATGGACAAGTCGAAAGCCCTGATCTACGACGACCTGATGGCGCGCCATTGGGATTATTGGGATATGGGCGATTACAGCCACATCTTCATCGCCGACATCACCGCGGGCAAGATGGCAGGCAGCGTGGACATCATGCCGGGCGAGGCGTGGGATGCCCCCATGGCCCCCTATTTCGATATTCACGAAATCGCGTGGAACAACTCCGGGACGCAGTTGGCCTACACCTGCAAGAAGATGACGGGGCGCGAGTACGCCGAAAGCACCGATTCCGACATATATCTCTATGACGTGGCGGCCGGAACGACGACCAACCTCACCGAGGGTATGGTGGGCTATGACAAATACCCGGTATTCTCGCCCGACGACAGTAAAATCGCCTTCAGCAGCATGCGCCGCCCCGGTAACGAGGCCGACAAAAGCCGCTTGTTCGTACTCGACCTCGCAACAGGCGCCAAGAGTTACCTTACCGAAAATTTCGATTACAATGCCGCGAACTTCGTGTGGGAAAACGAGGCTTCAATCCTCTTTATTGCTCCCATGGAAGCCACACACCAGATTTGCCGCGCTGACCTCGGGGGCAATGTCACGGTGCTAACGGCTGGCGAGCACGACATTAACGCTTTCTCGATTGCAGGCGGGCGCGCCGTGTGCGAAATGACCACAATTTCTATGGCCACCGAACTATTCACCGTCAACCTTACCGATGGGGCGACAGCACAACTGACTGCTATCAACGCCGAAATTTACGATAACGTAAAGATGGGCGAAGTGCAGAAACGCTGGGTGCGCACCACCGACGGCAAGCAGATGCTCACGTGGGTAGTGCTGCCTCCCGGGTGCCGGGAAATACCCTACGCTGCTCTACTGCGAGGGCGGGCCCCAGAGCGTGGTGAGTCAGTCGTGGAGCTACCGTTGGAATTTCCAGCTTATGGCAGCACAGGGGTATATCGTCGTGGCCCCCAACCGCCGTGGGCTGCCCTCATTTGGACAGCAGTGGCTCGATCAGATTTCTGGCGATTACAGCGGTCAGAATATCCGCGACTACCTCAGCGCCATAGACGACGTGGCCCGGGAGCCGTGGAGCGACGAAACCCGCCTTGGCTGCGTGGGAGCCAGCTACGGAGGCTATTCGGCATACTTCCTCGCCGGAAATCACGACAAACGTTTCAAGGCGTTCATCGCCCATTGCGGCATCTTCAATTTCGAGAGCATGTACGGCTCGAGCGAGGAGCTTTTCTTCCTGAACAACGACTACGGCGGCAGCTATTGGAGCAACGACCCCACCGCCAAGCGCTCCTACGCCAACTCGCCGCACAAATTCGTCGCTAAGTGGGACACGCCTATACTGATAATCACCGGCCTGAAGGACTTCCGCATACCCTACACCCAGAGCCTCGAGGCCTTCACGGCGGCGAGGGTGCAGGGCATCGATGCGCGCCTTGTGGCGTTCGAGAACGAAGCCCATCAGGTGTTCCAACCGCAGAACTCGCTGGTGTGGAACCGCGAATTCTTCGGCTGGCTCGACAAGTATCTGAAGCAATAATGGTTAGGGACGATAGTAAAACAGGCGTCAGAATCAGCGGCGAGGTTATCGGCGGCAGGAGGATTGGGCGCGAGCTCGGGTTTCCCACGGCGAATATCGCAGCCGTGCCCGGAGTCGAAGTCCTCGACGGCGTGTATGCAGTCCGGGTAAGCGTGGACGGCAAGAGTTATGAAGGCATGGCAAACCTCGGATACCGTCCTTCGGCCGATCCCGACCATTCGCAAAGACTGCTCGAAGTAAACCTTTTCGGCTTTGATGGCGATATTTACGGGGAACGGTTGGACGTCGAACTCGTCGAGTTTATAAGGCCCGAAAAAAAGTTCGACGATCTGGAAGCCCTTCGCCGAGCCATTGCCGAAGACCGTAAAAAAATAACACACTTCTTTGAAAAACAATAATATGTATATAGACCACAAATTGCCCTACAAGGTTGCCGATATGTCGCTGGCCGATTGGGGGCGCAAGGAGATAGAAATTGCCGAGAGGGAAATGCCCGGACTTATGGCCCTCAGGGAGAAATATGCGGCAGCCAGGCCGTTGGACGGAGTGCGCGTGATGGGCTCGCTCCACATGACGATCCAGACCGCTGTGCTGATCGAGACGCTCGGGGCCCTCGGGGCCGATGTGCGCTGGGGCAGCTGCAACATCTTCTCGACGCAGGATCACGCTGCGGCAGCCATAGCAGCCACGGGCGTTCCCGTTTTCGCCTGGAAAGGCGAGAGCCTCGAAGAGTATTGGTGGTGCACAGCCATGGCGCTCTCGTTCCCCGGCGGCCGTGGGCCCAACCTTATCGTGGACGACGGCGGCGATGCCACGCTGCTGATCCATAAGGGCTACGCAGCCGAGAACGACCCCCGCACACTGGATGTGGAGGCCTCGAGTCAGGAGGAACAAATCATCCTGCAAACCCTGCGCACGATTCTTGCCGAGCAGCCGCGAAAATGGCATGATATGTTGCCCGAGTGGATGGGTGTTTCGGAAGAGACCACCACAGGCGTACACCGCCTCTACCAGATGCAGGAGCGCGGCGAGTTGCTCGTGCCGGCGATCAACGTCAACGACTCGGTGACCAAGAGCAAGTTCGACAACCTCTACGGCTGCCGCGAATCGCTCGCCGACGGCATAAAGAGGGCGACAGATGTTATGATCGCAGGGAAAGTGGTCGTGGTGTGTGGCTACGGCGACGTAGGCAAGGGGTGCGCGCGCAGTATGCGCAGCTACGGCGCCCGCGTTCTGGTTACTGAGATAGACCCCATCTGCGCGCTTCAGGCGGCGATGGAGGGCTTCGAGGTTACCACGGTGGAAGACGCTCTACCCGAAGGCAATATCTACGTCACCACCACAGGCAACCGCGATATCATAACGCTGGAGCACATGACGGCCATGCGCGATCAGGCCATAGTGTGCAACATCGGCCATTTCGACAACGAAATACAGATGGCGCGCCTCGAAGGTATGAAGGGCGTTGTGCGCACCAACATAAAACCGCAGGTCGATAAATACACCTTCCCCGACGGCCACGCTATATTCATCCTGGCCGAAGGGCGCCTGGTGAACCTGGGTTGCGCCACGGGCCACCCGTCGTTCGTGATGAGCAATTCGTTCACCAATCAGGTGCTGGCCCAGATCGAACTTTTCGAGGGGCGCGGGAAACTTGCCAAAGAGGTCTACCGCCTGCCCAAGCATCTGGACGAAGAAGTGGCACGCCTTCACCTTCAGAGCATCGGGGTGAAACTAACGAAACTTTCGCCCGAACAGGCCGACTACATAGGCGTCAGCCCCGACGGGCCGTATAAAGCGGAGCATTATAGGTATTAAGTTAACGCGAGTTTCGCATGAGCGAAATTCACTTTCCGCTCCCATTTCCCTCTCTTAACCGCAGGAGAGGGAGATGGGAGGGGTGATCGAACATAAATGCGGTTTTGAAAAAACCGCTATCGTGGGTTTTGGATAAGGATTTGCAGCTAACCCCGCGGTGAATAAATAACATACTGTAAATCCTTGTCCGAAATTCACGATAAATATGAAGTATACGCTCGGAGAAATAGCCGCCATCCATCTGCGGCGGAAGTCTGGTAGGGGACAATGGCGATGCGGCAGCCCTCGCGGTGGGTTCGGTCTTTACCGACAGCCGCAGTTTCGCAGGGTCGACAGACGGGTTGTTCGTGGCCATTGCGGGGCGCAACCACGACGGCCATGCATATATCAACGAGCTGTATAGCCGCGGCGTGAGGGCGTTCCTTATCGAGCGCGACATAAGGCTCGACGCATACCCGAAAGCGGGTTTCGTGGCCGTGGGGGACAGCGTTGCGGCACTTCAGAAGCTGGCAGCGCATTACCGCAGCGGCTTTAAGGGCACGGTGGTGGGCGTTACGGGCAGTAACGGTAAGACTGTGGTGAAGGAATGGATCGCTGCGCTGGTACCCCAGAAAGTGAAGGTTTTCCGCAGCCCCAAGAGTTATAACTCCCAGATCGGCGTGCCGCTTTCGGTGCTTATGATCGAGGGCGACGAGCAGCTGGCCGTGATAGAGGCCGGTATTTCGAAACCGGGGGAAATGGAGCGGCTGGAGCAGATAGTACGTCCCGACATAGGGATAATAACCACCCTCGGTGACGCCCACCAGGAGAATTTTAAAACCACGGAGCAGAAGCTCAACGAAAAATTGCAACTGTTCCGCTCGGCGCACACCATAATATATAACAGTGCAT
>QMCD01004971.1_pt1 | contig 16196 bp, 14 predicted proteins | sample 1821841 | NCBI WGS metagenome assembly QMCD01 (sample SAMN01991225, study PRJNA193472) | Termite gut metagenome, whole genome shotgun sequencing project. | isolation source: worker | host: Macrotermes natalensis | reverse complement strand
GGACGAAGTTGACTTCCTTTCCGTCTATATTGACGATCGCTTCTATTTCTGTTGTTCGGACGTTTGCTGCCATACTATGTATTTGTTTGTGTTATGTATGTATTACTCATATTTTATTATATTCTTTTCGACGACTTATGCTAATAATTTATAAAATAATGGTGTTATATACACTTTTAATTCATATATTAACCATCTATACTGTTGCAAATATAAAAATTATTAAAATAAAAAGCATTTCTTTTGGTATTAATTATTAAAAATAAAGTGTTAAATAAATTTAACCATCTTATTAACAGCTAAATTCAGCATTATTCTTGGTATAATATATTATATTCAATTATATAGTGTTAGGGGTTGACCCATGCAAGCGCAATCCGGACAACATTGCATAAAAAAACACGGACAGAAATAATATTCCGTCCGTGTTTTATCAAATGAACTATCCCTGCTTTATCAGATAATTGCGTGTATGCAATCCCTGTTACGCGCTGCCGTTAGCCCTCGCTTTCTCAGCTGTCTTCTTTCGGGCCGGGTTCACCCGGACGCAAAAGCGGTACGCCTTTCAAAACGTTTTTGAGCATGCTTCCCGGTATGAAATTCATTGTACGGCGGTAGGCCGCCGCATTGGCTGTTCGTTCGCTATCCTGTGCACGGGTTCCGAGGCCGGGACACAGCGTTCCGAAAGTCGGCGTTTCGCCTGTTACCGCCTTTACTGCATACTTCGCGGTTGCGGTCTTGTCGAAACCGGATATCTGTTTTACTGCTTTATACCGAATGCTCATACTTCAACTTGTTTTTTAATTCATTTATTAATCTGTTAATCCGAGGGGGCCGCCTGTTCTTTCCGCCAGCAAAGATAGAGGGGAATACCGTCATCATGCAAGGTGATGAAGCTGAAAAAAATAACAATTGCGCATTTGTTATAAAATGGCGGCGAACCGGAATGTATGTAGTCGCACATCCACCTTACCAACCCGGATTATTACCGAGTTCTTGTCCGTTTGTGAGTGAGTTTAACCAGCCGAGTGGTATAGGGCGCAGTTTGTATTTACTGTCGAACGAGCTTTGTGTGAGTTGTGTTTCTCCCACATTATTCGTATCCCAGTTATATTTGAGTACACGTTCGGCCAGTAATCCTGTTCTTTGAAGGTCGTTCCAGCGAGAGGGCGCTTCACCAAACAATTCCCTGCCCCGTTCGTCCAAAATATCGTTGAGCGTTACCGTTCCGGTATAGCTGGGCAGTCCTGTTTCCGGCGCATTGAATGCGGCGCGGTCGCGCACCTTGTTGAGCCATGTCAATGCATTCGCATTGTCGTTCAGTTTTACGGCTGCTTCGGCCGCGATCAGGCATGTTTCGGCCAGTCTGTAAATATAGATATTGCGCGTGCCGGTGCCGGTGCCGCCGGCATTCCACGTCGTATTGCCCGAATCCTTGAATTTCCATACGGGTAGCCATGCACGTGTTCCGGCATTTCCCGACTGATATCCCTGCATGTAATATTCATTACCTTCTCCTGCCGGCGACATGTCGGCCGGATCGCCTGTCGGGAAATTATAAATCCGGTATGGATGATTGCTTGCTAATTGAGCCGCCTTATCCTCTTGCGTCCAGAATTTGTATTTTGTATCTGTCGGCACGGGGAAATAAAGACACGTATCGCCTGTGGCGAACACTCCGTCAACAGGATTGGTGGTCTCAAAGAAATTTTGTCCGTAGCGGGTTCCGCAAGAAGATGTAGCAGGATCTCCGTTTACCGGACTCATAAACGTAACCGATGCCCGGCGGTCTTTCAACCAATCGTATTGCAGGTAAGCCCATTTAGTTGGCATTACAGTTCCCCAATCGTTGCTGTAAGCGGCATTCATCGCTAATCCGGCAAATCCCTGAGCATATTGAAATAAATAATAGGTATGCCAGTTGCTGTTGTTGTAATTAGCGGCGTTGGTAAATCCGAGGCTGAACAAGACTTCGTCGTTTGTTTGATTGGCGCGGCGGTGTACCATCATATAGTCATCAAGCAGTTTATGTCCCGAATTAGCGAATACATCCGTAGCGTCGTTCAGTGCATTGGTAAAATCCTGCGGGCTTCCGAACGATTGGTATCCGCGTGTGAGATTTACCATAGCACGGAGATGCTTGGCGGTAGCCCGCGACACCCTGCCATAATTGGAACCGGATTGCCTCCAGGGTAGCATATTGATATTGGTGTCGGATAAATCGTTCAATATTTGGTCGTAAAATTCCTGCGCGGTATTGTACTCGTGAGAGGTTACCGGAGCCATATACTCAATGGTGATGAGTGGCGCCTGCCCCCAATTGCGGACGATTTCAAAAAGATGCAGCGCCCGTAGCGCTTTCATTTCGGCCACGCGTTGCGCCAATACGTCCGGCGACATAGCGCCTTGTCCTGTTATTTCCACTTGATCAGCGCGCGCCCGATGGCGGCATTGACATTTTTCAATCCGACATAAAGATTTTTCCAGACATTAGAAACCGTACCATTGTTTGAGTCGAATTGAACGGTGTAGGAATTGAGGTCTGAAGGAGCACTGTTCCTATTAAATGTACCTAAGTCCGTACCTATATGCGATAGCTGATAATAATCAGTTGTATTATAGATGTTTTTCAGTGATGCATAACAACCGATAACCAAACTTTCATAACCGTTTTTTGTCGCATAGTATGCTTCGGCGCCCTGACTTGATTTGTTAACCTCATCAATGAAATCCGAGCAGGATGATAGGGTGGTGAGGCAAACTGCGACAGCGATGCTATAGAAAAAATTTTTTCTTTTCATGAAATTAATTTTTAAGTTTTTAGAATGATAAATTAACACCAAACATAATATTACGGGTAATGAAGTCCGTTACATTAATGTTGCTACCCGGTTGTCCCGGATCGAATCCCACATAATCGGTGAAAGTAAAGGGGTTTTGTATTGTTCCGTATAGGCGTAACTGGCCTATTTTTAACCGGTTCGAGAGTGTTTTAGGTAACGTGTAGCCACATGTGATAAAACCGACTTTCAGGAAATCCGTTTTGAAGTAGGTATGTGTACCTTCATTGCGGTACGAACCCATATTGGAGGGTTGTCCCGAAGCATTCGTCGGATTTTCAGGCGTCCAATAGTCTTTTTTCAGGTTATTAAAATTATGGTTGCTGTTTTCCAGGGCAAACGACACATAAAATGGCGAATTGTCAATGGCTCCCGTCTGGAAATACATATTGAAGCTGAAATCAAAATTCTTATAATTAAATGTATTGGTCATACCGCCGATCCAGTCAGGAGTCTTTTTGCCGTAAATGAAGCGGTCTTTGTCGCCGTGGATAGCGCCGTCTCCGTCGAAGTCGCGAATCTTATATTGTCCCGGATACTGGCTGTATTTGGCCGCCTCGGCCGCCTCGTTCAATTGCCATACGCCAAGTGTTTCGTATCGCCAGTTGATCCGGATTGGTTGTCCGATAAACCAACGATTGCTATAATCGCCTACCATCCCTTTTAATTGATTGGAATAGGCGCCCAAATCTTCTTTGAAGACCAAATCGACAATTTCGTTCTTGTTGTACGCCAGGTTGAAGTTTGTAGTCCATCTGAAATCTTTATTTTGGATGTTAACAGAGTTGAGCGTCAATTCAACCCCTTTGTTTCTTACCTCGCCCACATTGTCCCTTACCGATGCATAACCGGTGGTGATGGGTACTGCGCGGGTCATGATCAAATTGGTAGTTAGCCGGTTGTATAACTCTATATCAACCAGTAGTCTGGAATTGAACAGACCGAAGTCAAGCCCCATGTTGTACTCCGTCGAACGTTCCCAGGTAAGATTCGTATTGCGCAGGTTATTGGGGACGGTACCTACCGCTCCGGCTTCACCCATAACAATGTATTGAGAACCTGAAATCGTTCCTTCGGTGGAATAGGGACCAACCGAGTCGTTTCCTGTTTGTCCGTAGCTTAACCGGAGTTTGAGGTTTGAAAGCCACCTCAGGTCTTTCATAAATCCTTCTTCGGAGATACGCCATGCCACAGCCGCCGACGGGAATAATCCCCATTTATTGCCTTCGGCTGGATGAGCCATCGTAACGGATTGATGCCGTCAACAGGTATTTATCCATCAATGAATAATTGACTCTGGCCAGATACGACATCAGGCTGCTTTGCCGATACTCTGATTGTGAACTGTTTGTTGTGCCGCCCTGAAGATTATACCATTGCGAATCGAATGATAAGTTATTTCCAATTCCGTATAATCCCTCCATTACGTTCTTTTGCAAGGAAAAAACGCCTGTGAAATTTAAATTATGGATGCCTTTACTCCATTTGTAGTTAATGATGTTATCCCAAACATAATCGGTATAATCGTTTTTCCGGTAATTGCTGGTCGGCAGATTGGTGCCTCTGTTTGCCCGGGTCCAGGTTCCACGGAATTGTCCTTGCATATCTTTTAGGAGGCGTGGCGAGAATGATGATTTAAGTTCCAAGCCTGTTATGGGGGTAATGGACAGATAGATATTGCCTAACAAATTGAATGCTTTGGATTGATTGAATTCGTTTTTGTTGGTAATTAACGAATTGTACATACCGCCTGCCATAGACCATTGTTCACTGCCGTCAACAAGGCTAAACGGATGTTCTGTCGGGCGATGACGTAGCGCATCGACCCCCAGGTCGCTGTTTCCCGTGTTACGAAGCGAAGAAGTGAGGTACAGGCTTCCGCCGCTCGACACATGGTTCGAGATTTTTAAATCAACGGATGTGCGCAACGTGTATCGGGTGAAATCTTGCGGATTTACCATACCGTCTTCGTAATAGTATCCGCCCGAAAATAAATATTTTGCCGATTCGGTACCGCCGGATGCTTGTATCGAGTGGTTCGTAACCAAAGCTGGATTCGAAACAGCGTCTAACCAGTCGAAATAATTATGATCTTGAACAGCTTTCAATTCGGAAAGATTGGTGAATATGTCTTCGTCTTTCCTGTATTCAAATTGGTCGGCAGGTAATCTGTTGCCGTTGCTATCGTATTTAACATTTGTGGCGCGGTAAGATTCGCGGGCTAATTGTACATATTCATCGCCCGACATCATTTCCGGCACGTTTGTGTAAGACCGCCAACCGGCATATCCGGTATAGGAGAGTTGGGGTTTCCCTACTGCACCGCGCTTAGTAGTAACAATAACGACGCCATTGGATGCGCGCGAGCCATAAATGGCTGTCGATGAGGCATCTTTCAGGATATCGATTTTTTCAATGTCGTCGGGATTCAACGTCTCCAAACCAGACGTAAATCCGTTTTGACCGTTACCCGACGCGGTCGGAACCGGCACGCCGTCGATCACCACTAAAGGAGCCGTTGTTCCCGAAATAGAACTGATCCCGCGTATGGTAATATCGAACGTACCGCCCGGCTTGTTGTTGTTTCGGATGATATTCACACCTGAAACCGTTCCCGTCATCCCTCCTAATGCGTTTGTTTGTCCGCTTGCCAGTATGGTAGGTACAGAAACGGAACCGACGGCGCCTGTCAGATCCGAACGCCTAACAGCGCCGTATCCTATCACCACCACTTCGTCGAGCATGCTGGCGTTCTCTTCCAAAACGATTTGCAGATTCGTATCATTGCCTACCGGTATTTCCTGCGTCTTATATCCTATGTAGGAAATCACTAATATACTGTTTGCCGGAACCTCGATGGAAAACTTTCCGTCAATGTCCGACATCGTTCCTTTTGCGGTGCCTTTTTCCTGAATGCCGGCGCCGATAACACTCTCACCGCTCTCGTCCGTAATCGTACCGGTGATTACCTTTTGGGCAAAGATACCGGAACATATTCCTACCAAAAACAGCAGGATACACAACTTCCTTAACTTTTTGTTTACCTTCATGATATTAATTTGTTTGCTAAAATTTAATAATGTTGGGACAAAAATAAGCTATACAGCTAAAAGGCGTTATGTCGTTTTGTCCGAAATGTTAGGTCATATTGTCCAATTGTCTTATAATGTAATGATTAGAAGGTGTGTCTTTACATGTTAAATGTTGGTGGCGACTACATTTGCCTTATCGACCAATCAAATTCTTATAAACCACCGATTGCAACAGTTCATCTTTCCGATAGCGGGAAAGCGGCAATTCGTGATTGCCGGCAAAGATCCGCCCGCCGTTAATGGAATCAATATGGTAGATGTTCACAAGGAACGATTTGTGTATTCTGAAAAAAGCATCTTTCGGCAGCATTTCTTCGATTGAAGTCATGGTTTGATGCGCTATCAACAGTTTGTCTGCAAAGATAATTTTGACGTAGTTTTCCATGCTTTCGACATACAGAATATCATTCCAAATGATTTTCTGAAAACCGTCGTTTTGCTTGACGTACAGGAACGGGATTTGATTTTCTTTGCCTGTGCTTTGTGCCAATTCCCTTTCCTGAAATGTTTGCTGTGCTTTCAAGGCTGCTTGGTAGAAGCGTTTGAATAAAATCGGTTTCAACAGGTAATCCACAACCTGTAACCGAAAACCTTCCAACGCATATTCGGAGTAAGCCGTCGTAAGTATGGTCAACGGTGGTTTTTCGAGTGTTTCCAACATATCCAACCCCGAAAGGTAGGGCATGTTTACGTCTAAAAACAACAGGTCAACGGGATTTGCTTGCAGGAACGTAATGGCATTCATCGCAGATGCACAGGTTCCCGCCACACGAAGGAAATCCACGTTGTTGATTAAGTCAACCATTCCTTCCCGTGCTATCGGTTCGTCGTCGACAACCAAACAGCGTAAGGTCTTATTTGATTTGGTATCTTCCATATTGTTTTTTTATAACGTGATAACAAGCGTTGTCTTATAAACGGTATCGGTTTTCTGTACGACCAATTCATGCTTTCCGGGATAGAGAATTTCCAAGCGTTTCTTTACGTTTTCCAAGCCTAATCCCGATGCGTTTTTCTTTTGCAGGGCTTGATTGGTTCTTGAATTTTCGACTACCAACCGAAGCGTATTGCCTTTTTGATTGAGAGCCATATTTACATATCCTGTTTCGGAAGGCAAACGCGAAACATGCTTGAAAGCATTTTGCACGAACGGGATAAGTAAAAGCGGACTGATTTCGGTTTTCCCGTTTTCAATGTTCCAACTGCAATCAACTTTTAATTCATTGCCCCACCGCATTTTTTCTACTTCCACCACATTTTTCAGGTAATCGACTTCCTTATCCAACGAAACGGCTTCCCTGTTGCATTCGTAAAGTTGATATCGTAATACATCGGAGTAGCGCATCAACAGGTCATCGGCCATATCTACATTCTTTTTCATTAGAATATGGATATAATTCAGAATGTTGAACATCAAATGTGGGTTGATTTGAGCATGTAGAAGGTGCAATTCATCTTCCAAATGCGCCCTTTGCAGTTTTGCGTGTTCTTGTGATATTTTATAATGTTCTTCAAAGAATCGTATGGCGCAGAAGATAAGATTTGCAGTGAAACCGGACAATATGTTTCCAAAAAATTCCACATGTAACGGTCTTGCCAAATCTGTAAATATAACGGAAGTCGGGAAAACTTCTATTCTTTCAAGCCATACAAACAGATTATTGATGCAGGCATATAGAAAAGCTAAAAGTAAAGTGAATAGAATGAAATAAAGGATGAATTGCTTCATGCTGTTATTTCTCAACGCTTTTGGCAGTATATACCCACTCAATAAAATAGTAATGGGATAGGTAACCAACAGAAAGAGTGCTATAAATGGTGTTGATTCATAAAGCGGACAAACATTGCCAAACTGTGAATAGATCGTCAATGTTAATGCAGCCCAGATAGTTGTGATAAACCATTTATAATATTTTAGCATTGAATTTTTCATGGTTTCTGCTTTTTTAATTTTCCAATCCGTGAAACTGCATAGAGCGGATAAGCCTTTATATTACGATTACTATTTCATGCTGCAAAGCTAATTTGTTTTTCAAAATAATGAGGTTATATATCCGATTTATTTTCATTTTTAATACTCAATATGAACTTGAAAACTACATTTTGCAGGCTCAATGAATTTTCTGAAATCTATCTTTCCGACTATTTACCCTAAAATTCGGCATTGTTTTTACCAGTGGTCACCGCTACCCTGCCGGTGGTCAAAAGTTTTTTGTGGCGCGCCTATTCCTACGGACATTTGCCGCAGAATGTCAAACATAAATTTTACAATCATGAAGTTAATATCAATTTGCTTAATTGCAGCAGGAATCCTTTTCTGTGCGGAAGGGAACGCACAAATTTCTTTCAAAACGGAATACATCGGCCATTCTGCCTATATGTATTCCCCAAGTGATGACGAACCAAGTGTAAAGGTCGGTAATCGTGAGGGTTCTGCCATAGTCTATCAAGGTATGGCTAACATTCCCTTTTACATGAAGACAAATGAAAACGGTCGTCCTACGGCGTGGGGCGTAGGACTTGGCGGTGCATACGCATCGTTGAATAACAAGCATTTTACCGACGATATGGTTTCCGAAATCATGAACCTGCAATTTGGGATATTCCATTTAAGACCGCTGAACGATAAGTGGTCGATGATGGCAAGTATCGGAGCGGGTGTTTATGCGCCTTTCACCGAATTTTCCAACATCAGGTATAAAAACGTACTTGGCAGCGCAGGAGTAACTTTTATCCGTCATTTGAATCCCTATTTAGACCTTGGCGGCGGATTGGCGATAAACAGTACATTCGGCTACCCGATGGTTTTTCCTGCCCTGTATCTCAACTGGAATTACGAAAGCAAGTGCAAGGTAAATGTTTCGTTAGGGGAAGGACTTGAATTATCGGCAGGGTACGATTTCAGCGATTATTTCAAACTGTCTTTGGCTTTTGAAATGAACGGGCAAATGGCGTTACTGGAAAAAGACGGGAAGGATGTGATGTTTACCCACCAATATATGGTTACGGGGCTTCGTCCCGAAATCAAATTCGGAAAAACAGGAATATCCATGCCTATCATGGTCGGCATAAATGCTGTCCGGCCGGCCTATTATAGCGACAGGACTTTGAAAGGCATGTTTGCAACGAACAACGACTATTATTTCCGTATTTCACCCTACGCATCCGTCGGTATCAGGTACGGTTTTTAAAAAATCGGCAGGCATGACAACAAGAATTTATATCATCGGACTTTTGCTATTCCTGTTGTTCGACTTGTCGGCGCAGCAATGGACAATAGACAGTTGCCTCGCCTATGCAATTGACAATAACAAAAGCCTGTTGTCGCAAGCGCAGAGCCGATCGGCGGCAACAATCGACAAAAGAACGGCATGGGCGCAACTTGCACCCGAAGTTGAGTTTGCCGCAGGTTTGGACTACTATTGGCAAATACCGATTCAAACATTTCCGGCGGAGATTATCGGAGGCGAACAGGGAACGTTCGTCGCCGTTCCTACCGGAACGCCGTGGATGGGTAATTATGGATTGCAAGCCCGTATGAAGTTGGTTGATGTGGAAGCATGGCAAAACATCAAACTGTCGGCATTGCGGCAACAGGCCGCGCAAAGCGAATTTCAGTCATTGAAAAAATTGTTGTCCCGCAATGTAAGCATGGCTTTCTACATGGTGCAGCAACAGCAGGAAAATTTGGAAATAGCCCAAAAGCGCCATGACAACTACATCGAAATTCACCGCTTGATTGCACAGCAATTCGACAAAGGGTTGACGGATAAAATATCGTTCAACCAATCGGCAAGCCTGTTGAAAGAACAGGAAGAAAATCATCTCAAAGCAACCTTCGCATTGCAAAACGCTTTGTTGGATTTGAAATTTTGGATGGGTTATCCGTTGGATTCCGAATTGTCAATCAATGATGAAAAAGCGTTTTTCCCTTCGATTGATAAAGGATTCAGCGCAGAATTATTGCCCGATTACGAGGTGCAAAAATCAAAGGTTGATATGGCAAAGCAGCAGTATAAATCTGCTATTGCAGGATTATACCCTACACTGAATCTGAAAGGCGGCTATGGACAATCAGGGTTCGGCGAAAAACTCGGTCAGTCCGATTGGTACACTTCGGGATTTGTCGGCATAGGGTTAAGCATTCCTATTGCTTCCCTGACAAAAGCATACGCGCCCAAACGGCAAAAGTACCTGATAAGGCAGGCAGAATACGCGTTTTCGGCTTATCGGGAAAACCAACAGAAAGAATATATGCAAAAAACGGTTTTACTGAACGAAGCCCTGAAGTCCTTGCAAATCCAGCGTGAGAACGTGGAACTTGCCGAAGAAAACGAACAGTTGAGCAGGCAGAAAATCGAACAGGGAATTATCAATATGGTGCAACTCAAACAGGTACAGCAGGATTTAACCCGCTTGCAGCAAGCATTAAGCAATGCGCAAATTAACTACCTGAAACAATGTATGGAAATAAACTATTTGCAGAGCAATGAATAGAATCATTAAAGGAATAACCGGAATTACATTTGTCGCATGCATTGCGGCATCTTGTAGCGATACGAGCGAAACCTATATCGTAACGGAACAGATTTTTAACGAGGCGGTTTATGCTTCGGGTGAATTGCTTCCCGAAGAATACCATATCATCAAAAGCGGTTTTCCCGACCGTATTTTGGAAATACCCGTCAAAGAAGGCGACAGCGTAAGTAAAGGGATGTTTTTGCTGGAAGAGGAACCCCCCGCCGATGACAACCGTTTGTCGGTTTTGGGTAACCAAGTCGCCCTTGCCGAAGAAAACATGCGGGATAATTCGGCCACACTGACCGCATTGCAGCAAAAAATAGCGTTGGCGAAACAACAATACGAACATGACGCAAGGAACGCCAATCGCTATAAAGAATTGTTGCAAACCCAAGCCGTTTCACAAAAGGATGCGGAACAAGCCGCTTTATCGGCAGAAACAAGTTTGTCGGATTATAAAGGTTTGCAACAGCAGTATATCGCACAAAAAAACGAACTCGCCAACCGCTTACTGGATGCGGAAAGACAATTGACGGAAGCCCGTCGCACACAGGAAGAAAAAGTATTGACGAGCCGTATTGCGGGAAAAGTTTATAATATCAATTTCAAAACGGGTGAATTTGTCGGTACGGATGTGCCCATTATGCTGATTGGTTCGCCCAACATGTATAAGTTGGAATTGCTGGTCGATGAACGGGACATTAATAAAATCAAATTGGGACAAAAAGTATTTTTTGAAACCGATGCTTTTAAAGGTGAACTGTTTGAAGCCGTCGTCACTAAGATTGATCCCGTATTGCAAAAGGAAACCCGCAATTTCAAGGTTGAAGCGAGGGTTGAATGCGCTCGGAATTTTTATCCGCAATCGTCCGTCGAAGCAAATATTATCATTCGGGAAAAGGCAATTGCGTTGATGATTCCTTCGGATTATTTGCTTAAAGGCGATAGCGTTTTGTTTCAATCCGCAAAAGGCGAAGCAACCAAAATAAGAGTTTCCGCAGGAATCCGAAACGATCACTTTATCGAAATCACCAACGGACTGAAAGCGGGTGATATTATCCACAAAGAACAATGAAACAATTAAATAACATCAAACTGATTTCGTTTGTCGCTTTCACACAGTTACGCGCAAAGAAAACACAAACCATTGTGGCCACTATTGGGGTTGCGTTTGGTATTACCGTGTTTATTTTCCTGTTGAGTTGTGTCAAAGGGGTGAACGATTATATTTCCGAACGATCGTTGGAACAATGCGCCGATATACGCTTGTTCAACGAGGTTGAGATAAGCGAAGAAACGGTTTTGGACAAAGTATATGCCGGAGACCACAATATCGTTCATCATCCGAAGCCAAAAAACGCTCCGTTGAATCTTAAAGACGGTGTGAAAGCTATGGATGAACTTCGCCGTAATCCCTTAATAAAAGCTGTTTCAGGAAGTGTGAAGTCCCCTGTTTTTTACCATTTCGGTTCGTCCAAAATCGGCGGCGAGGTTACGGGAGTCAACTACGAAGATGAAAATAAGTTGTTGGATTTAGATACAAAATTCAGGGAAGGAAGCGCCGGAGAACTATCCTATCTGCCTAACAGTATCATCATGGGAAAAGGATTGGCGGAAAGAGTAAACCTGAAAACAGGCGACAAAATATTGGTTACAAGCGACAACGGGCAGCGTTTTGTTTTCAGCCTGTCGGGGATTATCAAAACAGGCGTTCCCGAAAAGGATAAAACGATCTGTTATGCAAGCATGAAAACCGTGCAAAATATGTTGGGCGTACCGTCATCGTACATTACGGATATAAATATCAAACTATACGATAGGAAGTTAGCTCCTGACATGGCGTTGAAATTAGGCAATCAATATGCTTACAAAAGTTCCGATTGGCTAAAGGATAATCCATTCCTGTTCGAGGGCGAAGAATTACAGGATTTTGTTTTCGAGTGTATCGCCGCAAGCATCCTGTTAGTGGCGGGTTTCGGTATATTCAATATCCTGAACATGATGATTTACGAAAAAATGAAAGATATATCCATTATTAAGGCAATGGGATTCAACGATAAGGATGTGCGGATGATATTTATGATACAAGCCCTGATAATCGGCATTATCGGTTCGGTTGTAGGTTTACTGTTAGGCTATCTGTTTTCGTGGGCGATGACATTTGTGCCATTTGAAAGCGATTTCTTCGTTTCAATGGAACATCTACCCATGTGCTACGATGTGTTGTACTACATACTCGGTTTGTGTTTCGGTTTGCTCACGACGGCTACAGCGGGCTATCTTCCTTCACGAAAAGCCGCCCGTTTAGACCCTATCACCATTTTAAGAGGTTAAGTCATGCATATTTTAGAAGTAAAGAATCTGAATAAATACTTCCACGAGCCGACAACGTTCCGTGTCCTGAAAGATTTAAGTTTCAGTGTCGATAAAGGCAAACTGACTTCCATTACAGGTAAGTCGGGAAGTGGAAAATCTACACTGCTTTACCTGCTTTCCACAATGGATACGGATTTTGAAGGCAGCATACGGATCAATGGTGAAGAATTGAACGGACGGAACAACCGTTGGTTGGCCGGCTTCCGAAACCGACACATCGGTTTTGTATTTCAGTTTCATTATCTGTTACCCGAATTTTCTGTATTGCGAAACGTGATGCTTCCGGCGTTGAAACTTGGGCGGTATTCAAAGGAAGAAGCCGAACACAAAGCTATTGAATTGCTCAACCTGTTAGGCGTTGCCGAACAAGCCAACAAACGGGCATCTCTGCTTTCGGGCGGACAGCAACAGCGCGTAGCCATAGCACGGGCATTGATTAACGAGCCGTCTATCGTCATCGGCGACGAACCGACCGGAAATTTAGATACCCGCAACACGGTTATTGTTCTTGAATTGTTCAAGGAGCTGTGCAGGGAAAAAGACCAAACAATGCTGATGGTTACGCATGACGAGGATTTTGCAAAACAATCCGACCGTGTGATTCACTTGGTTGATGGGGAAATTTTCAGGGAATAATAAGTGATAATGACCACTCCATAAATAACTGTAATAAATCTGACTTGATTATTCCGGAAAAAACGGAAAAAAATCATTTGGAAAACAAAATGTTCTGTGTGAAAATTGTGAGTGACGGTTTAAGTTTTACAAAAAAAGAAAAATAAAAGTCGATCAAATTCTGTTTTAATTCTGTTTTACCGAAAAAAGTATTAGTTTTGTATGCTATTTTAACTTTAATACATATCAAACTAAAAGGCTATGAAAGCATTTTTAACCATCGGATTAGTTGCCATGACTACATGGGGCCTACATGCCGAAAAAAAGAATACAGAATCGGAAATGAACAACAAAAATCTATTTTTTGAAACGTATGCAACCCCTTTTAATGTCCCTCCTTTTGATAAAATCCGGATGGAAGACTATAAGCCGGCCTTCCTCAAAGGGATGGAAGAACATAAAAAGGATATTGACGCAATCGTTAACAATCAGGCATCACCGGATTTTGAAAACACAATTGTTGCATTGGACCGGTGCGGAAATCTGCTTCGCAACGTAAGAACTGTATTTTCCGGACTGAACAGCGCCAATACAACCGACGAAATGCAGGAACTGAACCGGGAAATGTCTCCCCTGATGTCTCAACATTACGATGACATTAACCTGAACCCTCAACTTTTCAACAGGGTAAAACAGGTATACGACCGCCAAAATAGCTTGAATCTCAACAAAGAGCAAAAGAAGCTGCTGGAAGAAACATACAAAAGTTTTGTCAGGAACGGGGCCAACCTCCCGGAAGAAAAACAGAAGCGTTTGCGCGAACTTAACAGCCAAATATCGCTGTTACAACTCACTTTTGGCCAAAACATGCTAAAAGAAACGAACGCGTTCCAACTGGTTATAGACAAACAGGAAGATCTGTCCGGTTTACCCCAGAGCCTGATCAATGTGGCTGCCGACGAAGCAAAAGCAACAGGTAAGGAGGGCCAATGGATTTTTACGCTTCATAATCCGAGCGTCATGCCGTTCTTACAATTTTCCGATAAACGTGAACTGCGTGAAAAAATATTTAACGGTTACATTAATCGTGGTAATAATAGCAATGATGCGGACAACAAAGAAGTTGTAAAACAACTGGTGACTCTTCGCCTGGAAAAAGCGAAACTGATGGGATATGAAGACTATGCGGCATTTGCGTTGGAAGAACGTATGGCTAAAAACGAAAAAAACGTATACGAATTGCTGGACAACGTATGGGCTCCCGCACTGTCCAAAGCCAAAGAAGAAGCGGCCGATTTGCAGGCTATGATGAAAAAAGATGGTATTGAAGGAGAACTGAAAGGATGGGACTGGCAATATTATAATGAAAAAGTAAAAAAAGAAAAATATGATATTGACGAAAATGAAATTCGTCCGTATTTTAAACTTGAAAATGTGCTGGACGGGCTTTTCTATGTGGTAAACAAACTATACAACATTTCATTTACAGAAATAAAAGACATTCCGAAGCCACACGAAGATGCAATGGCGTTTGAATGTGAAAATGCGGACGGTACACATCGCGGAGTGCTGTATATGGATTTTTTTCCCCGTTCCAGTAAACGAGGCGGAGCTTGGTGCGGAACCTACCGTTCGCAGACATACAAGGATGGAGAACGCGTAGGACCTGTTGTAACCATTGTATGTAATTTCACAAAACCTTCGGCCGGTCAGCCTGCATTATTAAGTCTTGATGAATCTGAAACCATGTTCCATGAGTTCGGACACGCTCTTCATAATCTGTTCAAGGACGTTCATTATTACGGAGTGTCTAATGTACCGCGTGACTTTGTCGAATTGCCGTCGCAGATTATGGAACATTGGGTATTAGAGCCGGAAGTATTGAAAGTCTATGCCAAACATTACCAGACCGGAGAAGTCATGCCGGAAAGTCTGGTAAAAAAAATCGACAACAGCAGTAAATACGGACAAGGCTTTGCCACAGCCGAATACCTGCAGGCCTCCTTTTTGGACATGGATTATCACGTGCTTAAAGAAATACCGTCGTCTTTTGACATCCTGAAATTTGAAGCCGGATCTATGAATCGTCGGGGAGCCTTATCCCAGATCCCTCCACGCTACCGTACGACGTATTTCAATCATACGATGGGAGGCGGTTATACAGCCGGATACTACAGTTATATGTGGTCAGAAGTGCTTGATGCCGATGCCTTTGAAGCATTCAAAGAAACCGGAAATATCTTTGACAAAAAAACGGCTGAAAAATTCCGTGACTTCATTCTTGTACCCGGCAGTATTGATGACGCGATGGAGATGTACAAAAATTTCCGTGGAAAAGAGCCCGGCATAGAACCATTACTTAAAAACAGAGGTCTCAAATAATTAAAAAAAACAATTTTATGGAAAATCAGAATCAAAACCAGTATCAGGCACCGGCGCCCAATCAGGGTCAGCCACAAAACCAGTACCAACCGCCTTATCAGCCAAATTACAACGCTACTAAAAACATATCGGTTGTGTCTATTGGCGACTGGATCATTACGCTCATCTTAATGGCTATACCCCTCGTAAGTCTAATCATGCTGTTCGTATGGGCATTTGGCAACGGAACATCCGAAAGCAAAGCCAATTGGGCCAAAGCTACGCTTATCTTTTATCTAATTGGTATCATACTGGTTATCGTCTTTTGGGGTTCCATTGCAGCATTGGTCGGTCTCTCCGCTCTCGGAAGCTAAATGAGATAAGATAATTC
>QMCD01001261.1_pt1 | contig 16197 bp, 10 predicted proteins | sample 1821841 | NCBI WGS metagenome assembly QMCD01 (sample SAMN01991225, study PRJNA193472) | Termite gut metagenome, whole genome shotgun sequencing project. | isolation source: worker | host: Macrotermes natalensis | reverse complement strand
GTCGATGCCGATTATCCGCGACTTCGCTACAACATCCCGGAGCGGGTCGAAAGCCAACCCGATGTGATGGTTGCCGTACCGGCATACAACCGCCACATGACGACTCACCCCGTGACACTGCAAATGAAGCACGCACTCACCTGCGTGGGTTTCCGTGTCTCCGGCACCGGCGAGCGGATCACCGGGATTGCCGTTTCGGGAGTTGCCTCAGTGGGGGAATTGGAAATCGAAGGAGAACATATCCTGTGGAATAATCTGGAGGAATCCCCTCTGCCGGATATCCATCCCGCAGCTGTGGATTTCGACGACGGCCAAAATTACTTCACCGCCGGTCTCGACCGCCGTCTGCTGGCGAACGACGGCTGGCTGATGATGATACCTCAAATTCCTGGCGAAAACAGCGCCGTACATCTCTTTTTCGACGACAATACCCACCGTGAATTCAGCCTGAACACCTTCGAATGGCGTGCCGGCGAACAGGTGATCTACCATATCGACCTGAGCGGGAGTTCGGGCGAAGGCACCGTTACCGTCTTGCCGAATACGCTGTCGCTCTCCCAGCCTACCCAGTTTCCGGTAACCCAAACGCTCGCCCTGAACTGTACTTCCTTGTCCGGTGACGTGGCATACGATGTGGCGTGGACACTCACCTCCGACAGTCCGTGGCTCTCCCTTTCGACGGTCGATTACCCCGGCAGTGCCACCGGTACGATATCGGGCACCGGCCCACATACGGTCTACCTCTTCGTGCAGATGAACCCCGGTACCGCCGCCCGGCAGGCGACCGTCCACTTCGGAGATCCGGCAGAAAACAGAGTCGCCTGTACGGTGGAGCAGGTCGGAACAGAATAAAACACCGACGATGATGAAGTGGTTATTACCGATCCTGGCCCTGCTGGTCGTAGGTTGCGCGAAAGATAATGTGCAGGGCAATCATTCCCCGGCATCCGACTACGTCGGCTTCAGCGTCTCCGCCACCCGTGCCGCATCCGCGAATTCGACGACGATTCGCAACGATCCTTCCGGATTCCGGGTTTGGGCCACGAGTGGGAACGCCCCTTCGGCTTGGTACAACGACGGAACGAACCCGATAGACGGTACCCGAAACTACATCTGCACCGACGGCAAATGGGGCTTCGCCAACCCCGTCAAATGGCCGGAACGAGACGGATATCCGATGCGGTTCTACGCCCTTTATCCTGCCGCTCCGGCCGGTATCGGCACCATTACCGAAAGTTTTTCGTCCGGAGCGACACTCTCGGCCGAATACACCGTACAACCCACCGCCGCCGAACAGACAGACCTGCTGTCCGTCTCCGTGACGACAACCGCAAAACCGTCCTCGGGTACGGTATCGCTGACGTTCCGGCACATCCTGTCGCAGGTCGACTTCGGAGTGATCGCAGGTAAGGGAGTCGATGTCGAAATACAGTCGGTCGATCTGGTTAATGCAGCCACCACGAGCACCTACGATTTGATTGCCGGCGAGTGGACGGCGCCGGTAACCGGCAACGCATCTTATGCTTACTTCGGGGGAATCGCGGACGGTAACATGCCTGTTTGGCCCGGCGACCTGTCCGTTGTCGCCGACGATCAGACACCCAACCCCATCTACGCCGGTTCCGACGCGACGGACAAGCACCTGATGCTGATGCCGCAAACCACCACAAGCTGGATTCCCGTCGGCGGCTCGGCCCCCACCGCGGAATCCGGCGCATACATCGTCGTCACCTACCGCATGAGCAGCGGCAACGGGACGAACGGTACGGGGAATCCGCGCGAGGCTGGCTTTGCCGACGCCACCGAACACCCCGACAACGCGGGCGGTGTAACCGGCCCCCTCTTTGTCAGGGTCGGCTTCCCGCTGCCTGCCGACAACGCGGGGAAATTTGTTTGGAAAGCCGGAAAATCATACATTTACCACCTCGGCTTGGGCACTTACGACTCATGCAACGGTTACATCCTCGATGAAAATTACTACGATTCCAACGGTATCCGGACAAACCTGCAACTCGTCGAAGTGCGCGACGAAGGCAAACACATCGGCGACAAATTACAAGACGGAATCCCCCGTGTATCGGTCGCGATCGACGACTGGATCATCTCGGAGGAAGAGCTAAGGCAGTCCTCCCCCCGGATTGTCCCCAACCAGTTACGCCTGCCTCAGGCCGTGCAATCCCCTGCACAGGAGAGCATAAGCGTAAGTTTCCCGGGGGTCGAAGGCGGCGATAACGTGCCGTGGACACTCTCCTCGTCCGATCCTTCGTGGCTGCTCCTTTCGCTCTACCCCGACGGCACTGATGCGGCCGAAACGGTAACCGGCGCAGGCCCTGCAAGTGTATATCTGGTGGCGACTGCAAACGGCACCGGAACCCTGCGCGAAACACAACTCTACCTGAACGGCGACGTCTCCGACATCGTGGTCACGGTCGGCCAAAACATGAATGTGGAGAGTATTGCAAACGCAGGCTATATTCCCACCGGTTATTACACCACTTACGTCGGGGCCTTCTGGAAGCACAACGAAATCGGCGAACGTCTGATCAAGATCAATGCGGGAGCCGAAGCCGCCGGCCGCGGTGCATGGAGCGCCCGTGTCGTTTGGATGGATTCGCGCTGGGGACCGAACGACGGTGTGGTGTTGTCTCTGGGCGGCAGCCCGGGCACAACTGTCGGCACGGCAAGCTTGAGCGCATACGACGCCGATGCCGAAAATTTTCCCGTTCTCAACGGCACCGACTTCATAAGCGGCAACAGCAACATTACCACCACAAACCGCGATATCATTTTCCGCATAGGCTTGAAATCGGCTTACGTACCCACCACCGCCTATCCGGCACGCTATGCCGTCGTACAAATCAACTACGGGAACAACCGGACACAGAAGATTTTCCTGCGTCAGGGCGAATACGACGATTACCTGATGTCGCCCGACGACGTTATACCGGGCACTACTCCGCGTCCCCGCACGAAAGCCATGAGATTCTCACCCTATAACCTGACAGCTGCCACCCTGAACGCCGAGACGGACGTGTCGGGCACATTCCCCGCTGTAAATCCGGGCATATTCACTGCTTATCCGACACAGGCGGGCGCCATGTTCCATTGGGCCAGCGAATCAAACTCCGGCCGCCGCCGCCGTTGGGCGTGGCCTGCCGCGGGAAATACGGTAACAGGTTGGGATGGAGCGAACACCGCAAGCTATTGGGAACCACTCGCCTCCACGCAGGAGAACTGCCCGCCGGGCTACCGGCGCCCCACCGACGGCTCCATATCCGCCGCCGAAACCAACAGCGACATCTCCAATTCCGAGCTCCGCCAGTCGCTGTGGCGGCAACCCCTAACGGGAGACCCCGGCTTCGACAAGGTAAACAGCGCGTGGGGCTACTACGCCGACGGTTTCTTCGACCGCCGTCCTGTCTCTGCAAACCTTAATGGCGTGGTATTGTCAAACAGCAACGATGTGGCCTATGCCGGCTGCCTGTTCTTCAACCCTGCAACAGACAGCGACCATTACAACGCTTCGATTTTCTTTCCGGGCGCCGGATACCGCACCAATTCGGGAGGACTCACCTCTCCGGGAATAGCGGGACACTACTTTACGTCTTCCGCCCGCTCCACCTCCCAGGCTTGGGTGCTATGGATCCGTTTCGACGGCTTCGTTCAATCGGGCTACATCACCAAGGCGGAGGGCCGTTCGATCCGCTGCGTGCGCGACACTCCGTAATCCTGTATTTCGTTGGGAGTTTTGTTCGAAGTGAAGAAGATAAGTTGTCCGGATACGTTGCGAACTTATGTCCTTATTACCGGTGGGCTGTCCGTCAATAAGACCACTAAAAGCCAACTATATAAAATGACCCGATCAAGGGCAATCCCGTTCATGAAAGTCGGTAATAAGCTGACGTTCTCGAAATCGGAGTTAATGAATTGGCTGACGTTCAAGAAACATAAAATGAGCATTAAATATGTTCCGAGAGAGAAATATGATGAGAGCGATGATTCGAGAACCGGACAATCCGTTAGCCTCAGGCAAAGGTAACTCGTGGTCCAGACCGGCAAGGCGACCCTGGCTTGCCGGGAAAATCATCCTCGCCTTCGGCTCTGGTATTTTCCCGCAAAGGTGCTGTCTTGAAAAGTAAATTATTTTGTCCAAACATAAAAAAATCCTATATTTGTGTGGGAGGACTGCACAAATGTTAAGATCCGACATCCAAACAGCGCAAATCACCGCCGGAGACGGCAAATCTTTCGCCAATCTTCATAAACTCCTGTATGACAGGATGTTCTTCTATGCCTATAAGATACTCGGCGACCCCGGCGAATGCGAGGAACTCATACAGGACACGTTCATCCGTTACTGGGAAAACAAAGGCGATTTCGAGGACCTTGCAGCAGTGAAAGTATACCTCTACAGAACGCTTAATTTCAAGATAATGAACCTGTCGCGAAAAAAACAGCGGCAGTACAAATTGATTAATGAGATCCCCGTTCGAGATTATCACCTTGAGGATCATCTGATTATTTCCTCGGAAATCGCGGCGCAGGTTCGGCAGGCCATCGACGAACTCCCGCCGCAAACTTCACGGGTGATGAAGTTGAGCCTGCTCGAAATGGGCCAGGAGGAGATCGCCGCCGAAATGGGAATTTCGGTCAATACCGTCAAGATGCTCAAAAAGGCCGGGTACAAGGTTTTACGGAAAAACCTCGCCCACCTGAAACTTATTTTGTCTTTCCTCATTTCCTAAAACATACCTTCGCTGGATTCCGGTTTCCGTCGATTGCCCCGTATCGACTTTTTTTCGCGTCCCATACACCCGAATTCCAGGCCCGTGACATTTATGTATAAACATAACCCCAAATCCATTTTCAACAATGCCTTCGGATAACATTATAAGGATAAGTGAGATTATCAACAGGAAGGTCGTACTTAAAGAGACGCTCAGTCCCGACGACGAGATGCTGCTGGACGAGTGGCTCGCAGCCTCGGAGGATAACAAGTCTTATTACGACAAGCTTTCAATCGGGGAAGAGTGCGACGCATTCGACCGTGTCGTGGCACTCTCGTCGCAGGAAAAGCAATGGAAACGGCTGCGCAGACGCATTGGCCGCGGCCCGCGCAACAAACGGCCGGTGTGGCTCCGGATCGGATATGCCGCCGCAATTGTTGTCGCGGTGGGAGTGTCTGCGGTGTTCCTGCGCGAGCATATAGGCGCAGAACATGGGGGCGGGGGTACTGACATGGAATACATCGAGCCTGCCTCGAACAAGGCCGTCCTCGTTCTCGGCAGCGGACAATCGGTGGAAATAGGCGAGGGAGAGCAGACTATCGAAGACCAGGGGGCATTCATCAGGGTGCGCGACGGACAGGTCGCATACGAACAGTCGGACAAGGAACTGCCGGATGCCATGATATATAACACGATACGTGTGCCGCGCAAGGGCGTTTTCTCGATGGTGCTGTCCGACGGCACGCATGTTTCGCTCAGTCCCGATTCCGAACTACGCTATCCCGTAAGTTTCGACGGCGATACGCGCGAGGTCTCCCTCAATGGCGAGGCGCATTTCGAAGTGACCCATGATCCCGGAAAGCCGTTCATCGTCAACGCCGGGGACAAGAAGATAACCGTACTGGGCACGAGCTTCGTCGTCTCGGTCTACAAGGACGAGCCTTTCGGTACGGCCTCGCTGCTTGTGGGTTCGATCAGGGTGAGCAACGAAGGCGGCACGGTGCACAGGGTACTGACGCCCGGTAAACAGGCAGCATGGAAAGAAGGCGGGCAGGGCATCTCGGTCGACGATTTCAATGCCGAACACCTCATGCTGTCCCTTCAGGGGATCATAGTATTGGAAGAGAAAGACGTACAATCGATAATGCGGATGCTTTCGCGCTGGTTCGACATGAATGTCGACTATGACCGCCAGATGTCGGCGAACCACTCCATAACTGTGAGATTTACCAAACAGGACAACCTGCCGGAGATACTGTCAAGGATCACCAAGGTAGGCGGCCCGCGCTTCCGTATCGAAGGGAAGACCATTCACGTTTATTGATAAACTAAACACCGGCAGTACTGTGAATACCACCGGTGAATAGTCGGCCTTGTTCGAGCAAGGCGAATTTTATTAACTAAAATCCATACAAATGTATGAAAAAAAGTTTGACTTTTAAAGCGGTTTCGGAAATTCCGGATCTGTTAAAGAGAAAAACCAGACATTTTGTTTTGGTAATGTCGGGAGCCATCCTAATGGTGGCGTCTGTCTCAGCCCAACCTTACCAGGAACGGATCTCTGTGAATTTCTCGGATGTTACGGTACTGGAGGCCATCCGCCAGACCAACTCCCTGGCGGGAAACTGCATCAGCTACCGCCGCGAGGCGATCGAGCTGCTGTCCAAACGGGTCACGATGAGTGTGCAGAATGTCCCTGCCTTGCAGGTGGTGCACCGGATCATGCAGGGCACCGGCCTGTCGGTCGAGACCTCTGGCGACCAGATCCTGTTGACCCCCGGCGCACAAAGCACAACGAGGCCCACTGTGTCGGGCCGGGTGACCGATGAGTCGGGAAACCCGCTCGTCGGTGCAGCAGTAGTCGTAGAGGGCACGACGACGGGCACATCGACCGACGATCAGGGGCGTTTCAGCCTCAATCTCCCCGACTACGCGGTAACGCTGAGGGTCTCGTTCATCGGCCTCGAAACGCAGAACATCCAACTTGCCGCGCCGGCGCCCGGCCGCACTCACGACGAACTGAACGTAGTGATGCGCAGGGTAACCCTTCAGGTCGACGAGGTGATCGTTACCGGTATCTTCACGCGTAGCAAGGAGAGTTTCACCGGTTCGGCCGCGACATACACGCAGAAGGAGCTCAAGACTGTGGGCACGTCGAACATACTCCAGAGCCTCAAGACGATCGACCCGTCGTTTGCGATGATAGAGGACGTGCAGTTCGGTTCCGACCCCAACCGCCTGCCCAATATGGAGATACGCGGTAAATCGAGTATGCTTGGTATGCGCGACGAACTGGACGCCGACCCCAACCAGCCTTTATTCATCCTCGACGGCTTCGAATCCACGTTGGCCGCGATCAACGACCTCGACATAAACCGCATAGAGTCCATCACGATCCTCAAGGACGCCGCTTCGACGGCCATCTACGGTTCCAAAGCCGCAAACGGAGTGGTGGTGGTCGAAACCGTGAAACCGGTCGCTGGACAGTTGCGGGTAAACTACAACGGCAACCTCAATGTCTCGATGCCCGACCTGTCGAGCTACAACCTGATGAATGCCGCGGAGAAGTTGCAATTCGAGGTCGTGGCGGGCAAATATGACCCAGCCATAGTCGAGACCCCATACCAGACCGACACCTATATGGACCTCATGCAGCAGTATAACGCCCGCCTGCGTTCGGTGGCGGAGGGCGTCGACACCTACTGGCTGGGCGAGCCGGTGCGCACGGGGATCAACCAGAAACACTCGCTTTACGTACAGGGGGGCGAAGGCAACTTCATGTTCGGTCTCGGGGGAGGCTTCAACGGTGTCACCGGCGTCATGAAAGAGTCGAATAGGAACATCGCCAGCGGCAATATCGATCTGGTCTACCGTGTTTCGAAGTTCCAGTTCTCCAATAAATTTTCAGTAACCTCGACCAATTTCGCCAACCCAGTGGTCGCGTTCAGCGAATATGCAGCGGCCAATCCCTATTACAAAAAGAGGAACAACGACGGTACGATAGAGCAATGGCTCGAATACAACGACAACGCGCAGATCGTGAACCCGCTGTGGAACGCGAGCCTCAATAGCCGCAATATTGGCAAGAACCTTGGGCTGAGCGACTATTTCGTGGCCGAATGGAACCCTTCGGACGCATGGAAAGTGAGGGCGCGCTTCGGGATCACTTACGACAACAACGATATGGAAATCTTCATCTCGCCCGACGACACCAACCAGATACTGGACAAACCCAGCACCCGGCGCGGCGAGTTCGAGATGTCCAACCTTCGCAACAACCAGTACGAAGGCGAATTCACCGTGACCTATGCAAAGGTGATAGACGCACACCGAATAAACCTCGTGGCGGGCGGCAATATCTTCAGCAGCGAGACACTCCTCCAGGGCTACTCGGCTGAAGGCTTCCCATCGGGCGATTTCACATACCCGTCTTTCGCCAGCGGCTACACCGAGAACGGTTATCCGACATACATGGAGTCGGTTTCGCGCTCGGTCAACGGTTATTTCAATATAGGCTACTCTTACGACGACCGTTACCTTATGGATTTCAGCCTCCGCACGAGCGGCTCATCGGTTTTCGGCAGCACCCGCAAGTTCAACACCACATGGTCGGTGGGCCTCGGGTGGAACCTCCACCACGAGAGATTCCTTGAGGGCAGCGACGTTATCAACTTCCTGAAGCTACGCGCCTCGATAGGCAACCCTGGCAACCAGAGTTTCGACTCGGGCAAGACCCTGCTCACATACGCATTCCAGTATGGTTCGCTCAACTATTTCGGCCTCGGCGCGCTGCCCGACCAGATAGGTAATCCCGACCTTAGGTGGCAGATAACGACCGATAAGAACGTGGGTATCGACCTGACAATGTTCGACCGCAGGTTCTCGCTCACGGTCGACTATTTCCACAAGGTCACCAACCCGCTGCTGATAAGTATCAATACCCCGTACTCTTCCGGTACGGATATCTATTACACCAACGCCGGCGAACAGACCTCGCAGGGCTTTACCTTCTCGACCGTGTTCCACATACTTCGTGATACCGAACGCCGCATACTGTGGTCGGTGAGGGCCAACGGCCGCACGCAGAAGACACGTATCGAAGGCATCGGCAACAAGCTCGACACGTTCAACCAAAGCGGACAGGGCGTCAATACGGTACGCTACTACGACGGTGCCGACCCCGACGATATATGGACGGTGCGCTCGGCAGGAATCGACCCATCGACGGGCAAGGAACTGTTCTACACCGGCGAAGGCATCCTGACCTACGACTACTCGTACGACAACGAGGTGATCTGCGGCAACAGGCGCCCCGACCTCGAAGGTGTTGTGGGCACTTCCTTCACGTGGCGCGGTTTAACGCTTAACCTCAACCTCCGTTACCAGTTCGGCGCCGACGTGTTCAACTCCGCAGTCCTCAACAAGGTCGAGGCCATAGATATGAACTACAACCAGGACCGCAGGGCCCTATACGAAAGGTGGCAGAACCCGGGCGACGTCCGTCGCTTCAAGAACGTGAGGGACGTAAACCCGTCGCCAATGAGTTCCCGCTTCATACAGCGCGAGAATGTGTTGGCCCTCGAATCCGTCTACCTCGAATACGAATTCATGGAAGGATGGATCCGGAAACTCGGGCTGAGCAACCTCAGGGTATTCTGTTCGATGCGCGACGTATTCAGGGCAAGCACCGTGCGCGCCGAACGCGGTACCGATTATCCTTTCGCACGGACGCTGGAAGCCGGCTTATCGTTTAACTTTTAAAGAACGGCCATCATGAAAATAAAACATATATTATTTATCTGCGCTGCGTTGCCGCTCCTCGGCTGCTCCGACTTTCTGGACATAACCCCGAAGGACAAGCAGACGGCAGACCAGTTGTTCAGCACCAAGGGAGGGTTCTATATCGCCTCGAACGGTGTCTATAACGGACTTGCCTCGAACGACCTCTACGGTCGGGTGATGAGCTACGAGGCGATCGACATACTCGCAAAAAGGTACACGGTACCCGCTGCAAATCTTTATTTCACCGCGCTGGACGCCTATGGCTACACAGACGCTAACGTCGAGCCGGTTATCAGCAATGTCTGGGAAGAGGCCTATCGGCTGATCATGGCGTGCAACCTGCTCATGGAGAAGATCCATTCACAGGAGGCAATCCTCACCCAGACCGAATGCGACATCATGGAGGGCGAGATGCTTGCCGTCCGCGCATTCCTGCACCTGGATATGCTCCGTCTATTCGGCCCGCGCTGGAACAACAACCCCGATGCGCCCGCAATCCCGTACAATGAGTCCTCGGAGGTGTTGACCCTGCCGCTGCTTCCTTTCGGCGAGGTGATCGAGAATATCATCCGCGACATCGACGAAGCGGAAAGGCTGCTCGCCAACGACCCGGTCATCGAGCAAGGCCCGATGGCGTCGGAATCGGCCAACGAGTCGGTGCAACTGCGCTACCGCCAGTTCAGGTTCAATTACTACTCGGTTAAAGTACTCAAGGCGCGCGCCTACCTCTATGCAGGGGACAAAACGAACGCCCTTGCCGCGGCCAAAAGCCTGCTCGACGACGCTGCGGCACAGCGCCATTTCCCTGCCGTCGACCCGAACCAACTGCTGGCCAACTACACCAACCCCGACCGTGTATTCTCGTCGGAAGTGCTCATGGGCGTATATGTCAAGGCCCGCGACGAGGCTTTCACGAGGTATTTCTCATCCGAGACGGCAGGCGCCAATTTCCTGCAACCCTATGCGACGTATGTCAATAGCCGCCTGTTTGCGCTCATGTTCACCGGAGCGGGCGAAACCACCGACTACCGCTATCAATCGCAATGGGAAGTGGCTTCCGGCGTGGGTGTCACGGGACACATATTCACCAAATACAAGGCCATTACCCAGCCCGATCCGACCGCGGACAACGAAGAGCCGGAATACTTCTATTCGAGGATGATCCCGCTGCTCAGGTTCTCTGAGGCTTACTACATCGCCGCCGAATGCGAGCCCGTTCCAGCCGATGCGTTCAAGTGGCTGAACGAGATACGCAGGCGCCGCGGATTGGAAGCGCTTCCGTCCGGAACCCATGCGGCGAACCTCACCTCGCTGCTCACGGGCGAATACCTGCGCGAATTTTACGGCGAGGGCCAGGCGTTCTTCTTCTACAAGCGCATGGGGATCGACCAGGTCTACGACAACGGCTCCGTCCTCAATTATGCCTTCTACAGCGACGGGGCATACAGGCCTCCGCTGCCCGTGGGTGAAATGAAGTCCAACTAATTAACAAGACCTATATGAAACTGAAAAATATTTTGCCGGGCTTCGCCATACTGTTGGCGCTGGCGGCCTGCCAAGAGAAAGAAATAATGATGTTCGACCTGCAAGATACCGGGATATATTTCCAGGAGGGCGGCCAGACCCGTCTTTTTATCAATATCGACAGGTATTACGACTCGCTGGCTTTCTCTTACAGCGTGGCGCCGATAACCACTACTGATACCATACTTACCGCAAGGCTTCGCACGTTGGGCTTTGTGGCCGATTATCCGCGTCAGGTGAAACTTTCTGTCGACACCGAAAAGACCACCGCGGTCGCCGGCGTACATTACGACATCGACCTCGACGAGGCCGTTATCCCCGCCGGGGAGAGCGAGCTCCTGTTCCCCGTGACCTTCCATCGCACTGCGGATATGCTCGACAAGGAGTTCGCGCTCGTACTGAAAGTCGAGGACAACGAACACTTCAAGGTGTTCATGGTGACGCAGAAGAACACCAACGTCTACACCGACGCAGGCGAAATGATCGACGCCGACAGGTTCAAGTTCACCGTCAGCGAGATATATACCGAACCGTGGTACTGGAGCATTTTCGGCAACGAGTATTTCGGCGCATGGTCGGTCCCCAAACTGAAGTTCCTCAATTCCATAGCGGGTTGGAGTATGGACGACTGGCAGAACGCAGGGACGGGCAAAGTCCTTTTGGGACGTTTCGCAGTTGTGGCGATGACCGTCCGCAATGAGTTGCAGGCGCTCGCCGATGCAGGGACGCCGATGCGCGAAGCCGACGGATCGTTCATGCAGATGGGGGCCAATTACCTCGCCGATTACTCCGCCCATTATTAATCGCAAAAACGACAGGAAATGAAAAAACATATTTTTACATTAATTCTGGTGCTGCCCCTGCTCGCCGGCTGTTTCGACGACAAAGGGAACTACGAGTACAAGGATTTGGGTGAAATAACCGTAACGGGCATCCCGGCCGAACTCGAACTGCTCAGCTATCTGGACCGGATAACGGTTTCGCCGACCATTACATCGTCCATAGAGGGAGATATAGCCCCCAGCAATGAAAATTACACCGTCCACTACAAACTCGGCCGCAAAGGCATGGGCCGCATCATCGGCGAGGACGGCGTGAGCCGGGTGTGGCTCGATTTCGAACCCAACCCGTCCAACGGCCTCGACATACCGGCCGATTACGGGGCAGGTACCTATATATGCTGGATGACCGTTACCGACAACCGCAACGGTGTGGTAACATCCCACTTTTTCGATGTCAAAATAGCCACCACCACCTATGAGGGCTGGCTTGTGCTTTGCAACGAGGGGGCGGAAGAACGCGTGCGGCTGGATATGATCTCGAAACTCTCGTCCTCCAACATCGTGACAATCCACGATATCGCGGCGGGGTTGCCAGAGATCCACCATGCCACGCAACTGGGGTTCTATCCCACACAGGCGAGCCCGGGCGACCGTCTCTACATCTTCTCGGAAGAGGGTTCCTACCTGCTCGCCAACGAGTCTCTCGAATCGTCCGAATTGAACGAGTTCAACCTGAACAGTTTTGTCACGCCTCCTGGCGGCGGTACGGAGACGATAACCGCTTTCACGTCGATGGCGGTCACCGGCGACTACGCTTATATGATCAAGCACTCTTTCGCTTTTTCCGATGCTGGAAATGTCTATTCGATAAACTGGGGCAGCGGCGGGGCCGTCTTCGAACTGCCTATAAACACCTCCAAGTCGGGGACTGCGCCCGAATACCGTGTCGCGCCTTTCGCCGGGTTCAGCGAGGTGAGGCAGGCCCCCAGCGGCGGCAACGGTACAGCGGCGCTGCTTTACGACATCGACAACAAGCGTTTCGTTGGGTTCAGCACTTCGGCCTACCAACTTCTGACCCCGGTGCCCGATCCCCCTACGGGCATGCTGTTCTCTTACCAGACCGGCAGGGACCTCGTGTACATGGAAGGTACGCGCCGATCGAACGGGTTGGTATACGCGATCCTTCAGGACGACGCGGGCCGCCGCTCGATATGTGCGGTGAACATGGGCGGCAACGGGTTTGTCCAGGAGGGTTATTACGAGAACGTCGATGCTCCCGCATTCGAACAGACCACCCAATTTGCGTTCCACTCCCAGTATCCCGTGATGTTCTATGCCACGAGCGACAAGGTTTACCTCTATAACCTCGGAACCGAGACAGCTTACGACATCACCTCGACAGTGCTCGGCGGACAGGAAGAAGTGACCCTCCTGAAATTCAACCTTATCAGGGAGTCCGCTTTCACGAACCTGAACAACCAGACCGAGGAGTTTCTGAACCTCCAGTACCAGCTAATAGTCGGCACATACGACCCGACGACAGGCGACGGCAACGGCGGTAAGGTGGCGCTCTACGACCTCGATGCGGGCAGCAACAGCGTGTCGAAGGCAGTCGAATACGACGGCTTCGCGAAAGTCGTGGATGTGGTTTACAGAACGAGAAGATAATATTATCGACCGGTTTCCCGGAACACACTCCGGGAAACCGGTTTAACTTACAAAATACGAAGCTATGAAAAACATTTTTTTATTATTTTTGAGTGCCATATTTTTCGCCTGCAACAGCTCCGCCGCCAACGACCGGACTACCATCAATGGAACGCTCAAGGGGCAGGACAATGCCACGCTTTACGTCTCTTATACGGACGACAAGGGATACCAAAGCGATGAAGTCGCGGTAAGCAGCGGGAAATTCGAGTGGACTGTGCCGATCGGGTTCCCGACCAGCGTCAGTTTCTCCCTGTCCAAAAGGGCGGGCCAGCCATCCGAGGCGGCGGCGATGTGGACAGATCCGGGTGTGATGGAACTTATCCTCGATGCCGGCGATATAAGCAACTACACGCTCACAGGGTCGAAGACCAATGAAATGGTGAAGGCGTTCGAGAAGCAGTTCGAGGCCGAGACGGCAAAGATGCAGGAATTGGTAAACATATTCCAGGACGGCAATACGCCCGAAGAAGAAGTGGCCCGCGCAAGGACTGAGTACAGAGCCGTTTCAGACGAGGTGTCGAAGAAGAGGCTCGACTTCATTAAACAGCACCCCGACTCATATTTCTCAGCGTCGATGCTTTCCGGGGTCACATACGGCATGGCTCCCGAAGAGGTCGCCGCGTGGCTCGACATACTTACGGGCGATGCGGCCGACAGCCACTATGCCCGCAAGATGCGCCAGGAGTTGCAGGGCGAGATAGACGGCCGCGTAGGTGCAAAGGCGCCGATGTTTTCCGGAACCGATATCGACGGACAGCAGTTCGACCTTGTCAACCTGATAGGCGATAAATATATTATCGTGGACTTCTGGGCGAGTTGGTGTGTACCCTGCCGTGCGGGAAACCCACACCTGAAAGACCTCTACGCGAAATATCGTGACGACGGCCTGGTGGTTGTCTGTGTGGCCGACAACGACTCGGAACCCGACAAATGGCGAAAAGCCGTCGCCGAAGACGGAATTGAGGAGTTCACCCATGTGCTCCGCGGATGGGGTGGCATGGAGAATTTCTTCGACCGCCGGGACATAAGCGTAAAATACGGCATACACTCCCTGCCCACCAAAATCCTGATAGACAAGAACGGTGTGATCGTGGGCCGTTACGGCGGTGGCGGTGAACCGAGCGATGCGATGGATGCCAAACTTGCGGAAATATTCGGGCGATAACTTAAAGCCCCCCCCCATGAAAAAACTAATATTATCGGTTTTACTGTTGTTCCCGCTCTCCGCGGCGCTGTCGGTGAGGGATGCCACGCCCGAAGGGACGGTGGAGAGCGCCGCCCGGCGCATGCGCTCGTTCGAGGCGTTCCTCAACGACTATTTTACTTCGGTGGCGGACGGCCTGTCGTGAGATCAGTCCGATCCCGCGAGATACACCGTAAGACAAACCCATCCTTCCATGTTGCAAATGTATAACTTGATACTAAAATCTAAATTTACAGACAGTTAGTTGGATTTTGAGAGGGATTAGGTAACGACTTGGCAACTGTTCTTGTTTCCGTTCCATGCGGTGCTTTGCTGTCAAATGACCCTTCGGGGACAAAGATAGCCATTATTCACGAAAACACCCGCCAGGGCGGGTGTTTTTAGTTTGCGGGTGTTCGCCGACCAATAACATCCTCCCAATACAGTTTTATAATACTTTTATTTTACATATTTCGAGTAATTCGTTTTACACTTTTGGGAGCCAGACTTTACACATTTCTTCGAGGCGCTTTTATTTATCACGAGTTATATCCTGATATTGACCAGATTGGCGGTTGGTGGAAGTCAGATGAAGTTGAAATAAAAGAAGTTAAGCGATTAAAAAGAGGAGAGTTTTTAATGAGACCCAATTATATATCCTGATGTATAAAGATATATAATTGGGTCGCAAATTTATAATTCCAGTGTTTTGTATTTCTTCTTCGCGCAACTCAAAGAAGCTTCGATAGGGTTTCGTCGAGGTTCTCGGCCGTCAGTCCTGGGGTAGCGACGATGTGCCCATCCGGATCGACAAGTATCAGTGTGGGCATCTGTTCCACGCCATAATGTATGCGCACGGGGCATTCCCAGCCTTTGAGCGACGCCGCCTGCACCCAATTAAGGTTATGCCTTTCGATAGCGCCGACCCAGAGTTCGCGCCGTGTGTCATGATGGTCAGACGGTCGGCGTACTTTTGCTGCACGTCGCGGACTATCGGCGCGGCCCGCAGGCATGGTGCACAGGACGACGACCAGAAGTCGAGGAGGACCCACCGTCCGGCATAATCGGACATCTTCACAGGTGTCCCGTCCGGGGCTGGGAGCGTGAACTCCATGGCTGCCGCTCCCGGGGCGGTGCGCACTTTCAGGTCGATGGATTCGCGCACCTGCATCCCCAGCGGCGAGTTTTGCACCTGTGGGCTGAGGGTCGAGAATAGTTGGCGCATCTGCTCGTCGGTACGGCCGAATGCGGTGTTTTTGAGTAGTGCGGCCGAAGCCGTCAGATCGGGGTGCAGGCGGATCAGTTCGGCTGTCGAAGCTCGGAAGCGGTCGTTGTTGGCGGCATACTCTCCCTGCAACGCCGCATAGCGGACGGTATCGCTGCCCGCCTGCTTTATCAGTTGGCCGAGGCGGATGTTTTCGATCAGCGAAGTCTTGGCAAAACCTATGAACTGCTGGTAGACGTTCTGGTCGGCGCTGCCGGTTATCGT
>QMCD01001216.1_pt1 | contig 16225 bp, 17 predicted proteins | sample 1821841 | NCBI WGS metagenome assembly QMCD01 (sample SAMN01991225, study PRJNA193472) | Termite gut metagenome, whole genome shotgun sequencing project. | isolation source: worker | host: Macrotermes natalensis | reverse complement strand
AAAGCGCAAACCCGCCATTAGCAAGAGTTTCCGTTTGTCAAATCCGTCTTTTTTAGATTTGTAGTACAAAATGCCCGCTAACAACAATCCTGCAACAACGCAGAAAAGCACATACCAAGCGGGATTATTTGAGATTAAAGACATTTTTCAGAGAATAATGATAGCGAATAGTGATTAGTAGGGGCGTATTGCACACACCTTGGATATTGCATATTGTAAAAGCAAAGATACGACTTTTTTTTGAATTCCGCAAAAAAAGTGGAAAATAATTGCACTGTTGTGATTATTTTTTTTACAAAAATAAAAACTTCTTTTCAAAAAAGCAAGATATGTTAATGAGATTTAACAATTTTTAAGAAAACTTTAACATTTTACAAAAAAAAACGACGAAAGATTAAACTTCCGCCGTTTTGAATTTTCAGAATGATTAATAATAGCAAATTTCATCACTAATCATTAACCACTAACCACTAAATTACATATTCATCCCGCCGCAAACATGAATGGTCTGTCCGGTTACATACGACGACAATTCAGAAGCGAGGAAGATACAGATATTTGCTACATCTTCGGGTGTTCCTCCACGTTTCAAGGGGATTTTATCTGCCCAGGCTTTGCGAACGTCTTCGGGCAATTGTCCGGTCATTTCGGTGATGATAAAACCCGGAGCGATGGCGTTGCAACGAATGTTACGCGAACCAACTTCTTTAGCGAACGATTTCGTGAAACCAATGATGCCGGCTTTCGATGCGGAATAGTTGGTTTGACCGGCATTTCCGGAAACGCCAACCACCGAACTCATATTGATAATGCTACCCGAACGTTGTTTCAACATCGTGCTTTGAACGGCTTTTGTGAAGTTAAACACCGACTTCAAATTCACGTTAATCACGGCATCCCACTGCTCTTCGGTCATTTTCATCAACAACGTGTCTTTCGTGATTCCGGCATTGTTCACCAAAATATCAATTGCTCCGAACTCGGTAAGGATTTCGGCAACCACACGCTCCGTATCTGCGTAGTTTGCAGCATTCGAGGCGTATGCCTTCGCTTTCACACCAAGTGCTTTCAGTTCGTTTTCAGTGGCTTTCGCATTGTCATCGTAGTTCAAATCCGTGAACGCAATGTTTGCACCTTGTTTTGCGTAAGCAATAGCAATGGCTTTTCCGATGCCACGCGCTGCGCCGGTAATAACGGCAGTTTTGTTTTCTAAGAGTTTGCTCATTTTTTATTGTTAATTTGGTTATTTGCTTATTTGTTGGGCGAACACGTAGGTTCGCCCGTACATTGTCCGCTGTTGTTATCCATTAATTGTTAATTGTTCTAAACTATTTTGCAAAGATACAAAAAAAAAATGAATTAAATTTTGTCAATTATCAATTTTTTTCGTATCTTTGCAGGCTAAAACAAGAACAAAAAGTTGATGAAGAAGCAATGGGTAAGGATAGAACAAACTGACAATGAAACGATTGATAAATTGGCGAAAGCTTTGAATATCGATCATACGTTAGCCGGTTTGTTGGTTCAGCGTGGAATTTCCACGGTTGAAGATGCCAATGCTTTTTTCAATCCCAAACTTTCCGATCTTCACGACCCTTTCCTGATGAAGGATATGGACAAGGCTGTAGAGCGCATTCACAGGGCTTTACAGGATAAAGAGCGCATTTTGGTTTATGGCGATTATGATGTGGACGGAACAACGGCTGTTGCTGTGATGGCTTCGTTTTTGTCGAAACAACCGGGCGTGGATATGAGCGATTTGAACACGCGACAAATCGAATATCGCATTCCCGACCGCTACAGCGATGGCTATGGTTTGAATATGTCTGCCATCGAATATGCCAAAGAACATAATTTCACGCTAATTATCACGCTCGACTGCGGTATTAAAGCCAATAAGGAAATAGAATTGGCGAACAGTTTGGGCATTGATGTGATTGTTGGCGATCATCACCGTCCGGGTGATGTGATTCCCGCAGGATATGCGGTTTTAGACCCTAAACGTCCCGATTGCACCTATCCCTACGATGAACTTTCGGGCTGTGGAATCAGTTTTAAGATTGTTCAGGCATACGCGCAAAAATACGGCATTCCGGAATCGGAAGTGTTCGAATATCTGGATATGGTTGCGATGAGTATTGCTTCGGATGTTGTTCCGATTACGGGCGAAAATCGAATTTTGGCGTATCACGGACTCAAACAAATCAACACCAAGCCCCGTCCGGCTTTTGAGTCGATTTTGAAGTATTCAAATGTGGTGAAAAGCAGCAAAGGTAATCCGGAATTGTATTTCAGTCACGAGTTGTCGATCACGGATTTGGTGTTCTTGATCGGACCTCGAATCAATGCCGCAGGACGTATGGAGAGCGGGAAAAACGCTGTTCGTTTGTTGCTCGCCGACACACTCGAACGTTCGGAAATCTTTGCCAAAGAAATCGACGAATACAATCAAGAACGCAAAGCCTTAGACAGCAAAGCCACCGAAGAGGCATTGGCACATTTGGATTCTGAAAAAATCAATAAAACAAGCAATACCACAGTAGTTTATAATCCTTCGTGGCACAAAGGTATCATCGGGATTGTGGCATCCCGCTTGACGGAATCGTATTATCGTCCAACAATTGTCTTCACGAAATCCGGCGATATGATTACCGGATCGGCACGCTCTGTGAGAGGATTCGACATCTATGCCGCTATTGAGGCGTGTAGCGATTTGATTGAGCATTGGGGAGGACATAAATACGCAGCAGGATTGTCTATCAAAGAAGAAAATTTCGAGGCTTTTTGCTCCAAATTTGAAGAAGTTGTTTCTGTGCAAATGGCAGAAGAATGGATGATTCCAAAAGTTGAAATCAATGCGGAAATAGATCTTGCGATGATCAATCGCACGTTCTTTGATAATCTGAAAAAGTTTGCACCTTTTGGTCCGAGAAATCTCAATCCTACCTTTGAAACTCGATTGGTTTCAGATAGCGGAAATTCCCGAATTGTTGGTCAGAAACATTTGAAATTGAGCCTTATACAAAAAGATAAACAAAGTTATCCTTTAGATGGTATTGCATTTCAGCAAGCCGAACACGAAACTTTGATTAAAAGCGGAAACCCTTTTCACATTGCTTATCAAATCGAAGAAAATCAATGGAATGGAAAAACAACCATTCAGTTGAATGTAAAAGATATTCAATCTTGAGGATTTTTATCCGGTTCTTCACTAAACGTTGATTTATTCCGTCTTCCTTTTTTCTTTTCCTGTTTCTTTCTGTGAATTCTATTCACGATGGAAACGAAGAGTAGCATCAGTGCAATAAGGGCGAGCGTAATCCAAATCATACCTACAAAGAAACTAAGTCCGAAAGCAATCAAGATCATTAGGATATTGAGTGCTCCCAAAATAAGCGAGGCTTGCAGGTGTGCAAATCCGATGTCGACAAGGCGATGGTGCAAGTGATTGCGATCAGCTACGAAAGGCGAGATTCGGTGTGCAATTCGATAGATAAATACACGCACGGTGTCGAATACAGGAATAATCAATACGGCAAATACGATGGCAGGCGTGCTTTTGAAGACAAAAGGATGTTCGAGGGGGATATGGGCATTTGTTTCCCAAAATTTGATGGTTACTGCGGAAATAGCCAATCCGATGACCAATGAACCGCAATCGCCCATAAAGGTTTTGTTGCGTAGTCCGAACACGTTGTATTGAAAAAACACGAGCAATGCTCCCATAAAACTCGCACAAAAGACTGCCCAGCTTGTCATTCCCCAAAGGAAGAAAAACAGTCCGAAAAAGCCGAAAATAATGTTTGCAATGGTTGCTAAAAGTCCATCAATGCCATCTGTCAGATTAAAGGCATTCATCAGTCCGATAACTGCACAAATGGTAAGGATAGAAGAAGCGAGTTCGCTAAGCGGTGCAATCCCGAGGAAATTGTAGGTTTCCGCAAAACGTAAATCTCCAAGAACCAACAGGATGGCAACACCAAACTGCACAAAAAGTTTTTTCCATGGAGAGATGGCAACGATGTCGTCTTGAACACCTGTGAAAAAAGTGATGAGTGCACCTAAAAATACAAACTTAAAGGTCATTAAATCACTGTCTATGAACAACAGCGAGGCAAAGAAGCACCCCAGGAAAATAGAAATTCCTCCAAGGTTGGGTGTGCTGTAGCGATGCGATGTTCGCGAATTGGTGATGTTTAAAAGTCCTTTGCTACGGGCAATCTGATTGACCGTTGGGATGCATCGTAGAACGATAACCGCCGAAACAAGGCCGGCTAAAAGGACATGTAGCAGAGATATCCAAGTTGAGTTATTCATAAATTATTTATTTCTCAGAAAACGTTTGTAGAACCATCGGGTTATGGGTTTGGGCAGAGTGTGTATAAATCCTCTCGAAACCAGCGCAACAAGGTAATCTCCAACACTGATATACCCCATTTTGACCCCTCTGAAAAAGCAGTCCATTTCGAGGCGAAAATACAAAAAGCCGTGTCGACGGCTAATCATATCATTTCCAATGCGGCATAACACTCCGATTTTTTGAATGTTGTAGAACTTCATATCTTTGCTTAACATTCTCATCCACAGGTAGTAATCTTCCATTCCTTTGTTGAGTTTTAAGCGTTTATAGTTGCCTGCCTCCAACACTTTTGAACGGCGATACATCACTGTGGGATGGTTGATCGGACAACGATGTTTGCCAAATTCATGGATTTCTTCGGGTGTTTCGGGAAGATTTCGATAAGCATAAATGATATTCGGATCGCTTTCAAATTCTGCGATATTGAAACCCACCAAATCCAATTCGGGATGGGTTTGCAGCATATTGTACTGCTCTTCGAACCGGAACGGTTTGTTGATGTCGTCGGTATCCACTCGGGCAATGAGTTCGTGGGAACAGTAGTCCAATCCATAAGCCAAACTCACTCCTAATCCGAGGTTTTCCGGAAGGGAATAGATTTTAACGATATCGGGATATTTTTTCTTATAACGGTTCAGCACCTTGTCTAAAGCCGGTGTCAGTTTACCGTCTCTCACAACCACAACTTCGTTGGGAGGGAGTGTTTGGTCAAAAACACTACGCAGAGACGTTTCTAAAAAAAGCGGGTTTTCTTTATAGTAGACTGAGATGAGAACAGAAAACATTCAAAAGTATTAACAAAATTTTAACTCTAATTTTTCACAAATAATCTACAAAGATACAAAAAAAAAAGTAAAATGCAAAGCATTTTACTTTTTTTTGTTTAATTGTTTAGTCGTTTAATTGTTTACGACTAAAGTTTCGGTCTATTAGAAATAAAACGAAATGTAAATAGAGCCTCCCAGATTTTGTGTTGTAAGTCCGGCGGCGGAATCACCGGGACCCAATAAATCTGTTTTTTGCACAACTTTGTTGAGTCCTGCATCGAACGTTTCGTATTTACGATAGTCTTGTCTTCCTTTTTCCCAAAGAGCCAAAAGACTTACCTGTGCTCCCAAAGCCACTCGCGGGGCAATGAAGTACTCAACTCCTGCATTTCCGGTTACACCAAACGCAAAGTTGGGCGCAGTCGTGTATGTTTCCAAATCGCGTTCTCCAGCTATTGGTGTAAGTGCCGGAAAGTTTGTTGAAGTTGGGTTTTGATTGAGTTCCGTCATTTGATTTCCCCACGTGAAACCATTGTGCCGTTTTTCGAATGCAAACACTAATCCGCCTCCGAAAACGCCTTGAATGCGACCTTCTCCAACACGATACTCACCACCCAGCAAAATGCTCATTCCTCTGCTTTTAAGTTTCCAAGCATCAATAACCTTAGTGTCGCTCAACGGATCCAAAGCTGCGGCTTTGTCATCTTGAATATATGCACGAAATGTTTCGTTACTACTCAAAATACCGATGTTTGCAACAAAGCCGATTTTATCGGTCCACATATATTTTCCAAAGATAGATGCGTTTGGATTTACTCGCATAGTTCCATCAAATGTTGCCTGTCCCGCAAGCGGAGCAAACTCGTTTGTCTGACCATTCGTGCCTGTTCCATTGAACATATTACCTACATATCTAAAGATAGGAGTAGCATCAAAGCCAATGGCGTAGTTGCCGGCTGTGGGCGTATAGTCTTTATCCTGCGCATGAAGCCCAAAAGCGAGCACACACGCCATACTGATTAAAATTATTCTTTTCATTATTGTTTCTTATTTTGTTGGTTTAGTTTTCCCATTTTGTTACGCTATACCAATCGTTTTTATCATATTCGGAAGTACCCTCATCGCCGGTTACGTGATTGAAATAAAATTTCAATCGGGTGCTGCTACCATATTTTTTGTCCAAATCGGTTTTAAATCCGGGAACAAACACAGGAGTTACGCTACTTATAGTAGTCTTTTCCGCCTCATAATATCCACCCAAAGTTTTTCCGGTAAGACCGTTATAATGCGTGAAATTGCCGGCGTATGCAAGACCTGTTATTTCTACTCCATTCAGAATTTCGTTTACATCTGTCATCGGCACTGTAACTTCCCAAACACCGCTGTCTTTCGTTGTTGCGTTCACTTTGAGTGTGTCGCCGTTGTTATAGTACAATGTTACTAACACTTTCAGATCGTTTGTGTATTTCCAAATTTGAGTATTGCTGTCTTTTTCTGCTGCAATACCCACTCTTCCGGTAAGTGTGATTTCGGTTTTAAATCTGTCTTCCGGTTCAACGTTTTCGAGTTCATAGTTGAGGTCTCTATGTTCTGTTACGTTGGGTGTCAGAGCAACATTATTAACAGGAGTTCCTTTGTAGAGTTTTTTAACCGTTTTGGTTTCCATATTACCATTGTTGTCTAATTTCACATTCTCTTGAACATCGTAGAGAAAGGATTCTGCATACACACTCACAACATAACCGGTAGCTTTTGCCACAGGGACACTGATGCTGTAAGTTCCGTCTTCAGCGATGGTTCCCGTGAAGATTTTTTCACCTTCAGCGTTGTCTTTGTACTGATCGTTCGGCACTACCACATAAACGGTTTTTCCTACGGCGAGCTTAATCGGGTTTTCCACACGTTCGCCATTCACAGAGAAAACGTCTGTGGCATTGCAGTTCACTACGCCCGTAACTTTGGCGTAAGTTGTGATGTCATCAATGTTGAATGATGTTTGTTCTTCCTTACCGCAAGAGGTCAGGATAAGTGCTCCGGCACAAAAACCGGCAACAATACTAAAAATTTTTTTCATTTTGTTTTGTTAATTTGGGTTTATTTTGTTTAATTAGTGCGCAAAGATACGAAAAAAAATTGAAATGGCAAAGCATTTCAATTTTTTTGTTTAACTGTTGAGTTGTTGATTTGGTTATTTGTAAGGTTGTAGGGACGAGGCACGCCTCGCCTAATCAAAAAAATATCATAATGATTACCAATACAATAACAATTTTATTGTAAAAAAACTAATAAAATAGTTGCATAACTAAAAAAATAGTTGTATCTTTGCATCATCAAATAAAAAAAATCATGGCAAAAAAACATTTTGACGAATCATTAACCCTAACCAAAGCCGAAGAACAAATTATGCAATTGCTTTGGGAAAAAGAACGGGCATTTGTGAACGACCTTTTGGAGATGATGGATGAGCCGAAACCGGCATACAACACGGTTTCCACCATCGTCCGAATCTTAGAGAAAAAAGGCTTTGTCGGACATCTCAGTTTCGGAAAAACCCATCAGTATTATCCGATTCTTTCGCAGTCGCAGTATTTGTCCAACTCGCTGAATCGCTTGAATAGTGCGTATTTCCAAAATTCGTTTGCAAGTCTTGTCAATTTCTTTGTTCGAGAAAGTAAACTCAAACCCGGCGAAATTGAGGAAATCACGGAACTGCTAAAAAAGGTCAAAGGTCAAAGGTAAAGGGTTAACGGTGCTACGCCCAATCGTAAAGTACGCACGTAGAAATAAGGCGAAGCACCCTTTAACCTTTAACCTTTAACCGCTGAACGAAGTGAAGCAATAACTTTACAAACTCAAATAAACATAATATCATGAACACACTATTTTCTTCAGATTTTTGGACAGTCTACGCGCTCCCGTCCGGCGTGGCTTTGGCAATCCATGAATCGCCTCAACAATTGCACACGCCGATTTTGCCCTGGTATGAAATCATCGGTTGGATATATTTGACGGTCGTTCTGTTTTTGATAGGACGAGGTCTTGTTGGTATTCTGCATTTGTCGGCGTTTTCACGCAAAGGGAAACGTTTGTCGGAGGAGAATATGAACGTTATTGTATGTGCGAATATTCCGACAGCATTTTCATTTTTCAATCGTATTTTCATACCTCAATCGTGGAACAACAACGAAGAGCGTGAGTTCGTGCTTCGCCATGAACACGTTCACGTTGAACAAAAACACAGTTGGGATTTGATGTTGATGGAGTTTGTTTGCGCTGTTCAATTTTTCAATCCGTTCGTATGGTTGTTAAGGCACGAAATGCGCCTCAATCACGAGTTTTTGGCAGACAGAGGCGCATTGGAAAAAGGAGGAGATGCAACTCAATATTTTCAATTGGTCTTGCAAAAAATTACCGGAAAACAGCCGATTTTAGTTCACGCATTTAATTATTCATCCATAAAACATAGAATCATGATGCAATTAACAAAACCCGCCAAACGATTGAGCCAAGCTCGATATTTGGCATTCGTTCCATTAGCCCTTGCGCTTACATTTTCGTTTGCTGTTCAAGGAAAAACCCTCATTTCGGAAGAAGTTACAAATCTTCAAAACACCGACCAACTATCGGAAACTCCCGCTAATGCAGGCTTGCAGCCTGTGCAGACAAGTAGCAAAGATACTACTCGAGTAACAAATCAAAGCATTGTAAGTATCAACGATATCCGTGATATCGCCAAAGAATCGAAAATGCCACTTATTATCGTAGATGGTTTAGAATTTAGCGGAGGTATAGATAGCATTGGTCGCATTCCCCCGGAAATTATACAATCTGTTTTGATTTTGAAAGATTCTGCAGCAAAGGCTTTCTATGTTCCACGAGCGGCGAGAGCAGCGAATGATGTGATTATTATTGAAACTAATCCGGACTTAAAAGGTACAGGAGCTTCAGTAAGACTACTTACTGATGGAGAAGAGTGTACGGTTCACCACAGCATGCGTGTTACAGGTAATGACACAACGTATTACGTGTTTAATGAGGGAGATGTTGGAAAACTTGTTAAAAGCAAAAATCTTTCAAACTACGAAGTTTCCGTTAGAAAAGGAAAAGACGAAAAAATTTTTTCTGACAAAGACGGATGGGAGGTACAAGTCTATAAAATAGAAAGAGCCAAAGACAAGTCGGCAGGTTCGGGCGATCAAATTTTTGAAAAAGTTGAAGAACCCCCTTATTTTCAAGGTGGGGAAGAGGCACGTATAAAGTATTTGATGGACAACCTTACATACCCTGCTGCTGCGAGAGATAGCAATGTTCAAGGAACGGTTTATGTGTCTTTTGTGGTAGAAAAAGACGGTAGCATTTCCAATGTTGAAATTCTGCGTGGTATTGATGATGATTGCGATAAAGAAACGATTCGTGTTATAAAAAATATGCCGAAATGGATTCCCGGAAAACAACGAGGTCAAGCCGTTCGCGTTCGATTTGCGATGCCTGTGAAATTTGTGTTGGGGGAATAAAACATTGCTGATTGCGAAAAATTTGGTTAACTCAAAAAAATGTTGTATCTTTGCAATATGGAAACGGTCGCTGATAGGGAGGGAATATTTCTTCTCGTTTGAATCAGCGACCTTTTTTGTTATATTGCTGTTAGGCAATATTGATATTTTTTGTTCTGATGTCGAACAACTCCGACCGTTAATTTAGCCGTTCGCACATACGGACGAAGTTTAGGAACAACACATTCCATGATAAGTATGTCTATGAAATTCTCTTGACTTTTATTACGTTTGGGTTCATCTCTGCCTACCTTCACAGCATGTTTCAAAACATACGGTAATTCCAAAACGGTTAATGTTGATTGAACTGTTTTACAAGCATAATTCGCAGTATGTTTTTTTGATAATTTATTCACGTGAATAAACTGTTTCAATTCTTCATTCTTGACTTTCTTTTCTTTGTTTTCATGCATCCAGTCTTTGTAGAACTGATTGATAATTAATCGTCTTTGGTCGCGATCGCTTTCTGTTTTGCCAACCGGAATAGAATAGCCGTTGTGAACAATTCGGGCAGATGTGGTTTTTTTTGTCATAATAATTTAGTTTATAAAGTTTGTAAAGTAGTGATTAGTGATTAATGTACTATTTTGTTATTTACTATTTACTATTTACTATTTTGCGTAGCCCTTAGCAAAGAGGTGCAACCAAATAGTAAATAGTAAATCGTTAAATTGTAAATTGATTACTATAGGGTCAACACCTTTCACCGTTTACCTTTTACCCTCGTATATATAACGGAAAAAACCACAATTTCGTATAAATTTTAAGTTAAAGTTTTTTAACATTTTGTAACAATGCGAATATCAATACGTTTCGGGTGTTTTTTAGAGATAATGCGTTTGCCGATTTCTTAAAATTTTCTGTGATAGCAGGGGGATCCCGCGTCAAGCGCGGGATGACGGACAACAAATCAACGACTAAACGACTAAACAAATCAACGATTAAACGATTAAACAAAAAAATGAAACAAAGTTTCATTTTTTTTTCGTATCTTTGCAAGTTAAAAACAAAACAACAATGTTAGGAATCATAAAAAAATTATTGGGAGATAAATCCACACGAGATTTGAAAGAGATCAATCCCTTGGTGGATGCAACGTTGAGCGCATATCAAGAAATCGAAAAACTGTCGAACGATGAACTTCGCGCAAAAACCCAAGAACTGAAACATCGCATCAATGCCTATCTGCAAGAGGATTTGGACGAAATAGAACGCCTCAAAGAAACCGCTGAAGACGAAAATTGCACCGTTGAAGACAAAGAAAATATCTACGATCAAGTGGATAAACTCGAAACTAAACTGAACGAAAAAATCGAAGAAGTTTTGCTCGAAATTCTTCCGGAAGCCTTTGCAGTAGTGAAATCCACTGCAAAACGTTTCGCCGAAAACGATGAGGTTGAAGTGAGTGTGATGCCTTGGGATGAAGACCTTTCCGCTATGCGCGACAACGTGAACATTCGCAACGGAAAAGCCTACTACGCCAACGAATGGATGGCAGGCGGAAACCTCATTCGCTGGGATATGATTCACTACGATGTGCAGCTCATCGGCGGTATTGCCCTGCATCAGGGAAAAATCTCCGAAATGGCAACAGGGGAAGGGAAAACACTTGTGGCAACCTTGCCCGTGTATCTCAACGCCCTCGCCGGACGTGGCGTTCACGTGGTTACAGTGAACGACTATCTCGCTAAACGTGACTCGGAATGGATGGGTATGCTCTTCGAATTTCACGGCTTGAAAGTGGATTGCATCGATAGACACGAACCGAGTTCAGATGCACGCCGAAACGCTTATCTGGCGGACGTTACCTACGGAACAAATAACGAATTTGGTTTTGATTATCTGCGCGACAATATGTGCCGTGAAACCTCCGAATTGGTGCAGCGTAAACATCATTATGCGATTGTCGATGAGGTCGATTCCGTGTTGATTGATGATGCACGAACGCCTTTGATTATCTCCGGTCCAACGAGCAAAGGAAACGATCAGGAGTTTGAAACCTACCGTCCGCAAATAGAAAAACTGTATAACGCACAACGCAATCTCGCCACGCAACTGCTGGCGGAAGTGAAACGTTTGATGTCGGGAAATCCTACGGATGCACAAGAAAAAGAAGCAGGCAAACTCTTGTTGCGCTGCCATCGCGGACTACCGAAAAACAAAGCACTCATCAAGTTTTTGAGTGAGCCGGGTATGAAAAGCCTCTTGCTCAAAACGGAGAATTTTTATATGCAAGAGCAAAATAAAAATATGCCTCAAGTGGATGAGGAATTGCTCTTTGTGATTGATGAAAAGCAGCATTCGTGCGACCTTACGGAAAAAGGTATCAACTTTCTCACGGGTGGGGGAGAGGCGGCAAAACAGTATATGCTCACCGATGTTGGAGCGGAACTCGCCGAACTCGAAAAGCAAGACCTCGACCTTCATCAGAAAGCCGAACGCAAGGCTGAAATCCTACGGGATTACGCCATTCAGAGCGATCGTGTGCACACCATCAACCAACTTCTGAAAGCCTACACGTTGTTCGAGAAAGATGTGGAATATGTGGTGATGGATAATAAAATCAAAATCGTGGATGAGCAAACCGGTCGTATTCTCGACGGACGGCGCTATTCCGATGGTTTGCATCAGGCGATAGAGGCGAAAGAAAATGTGAAAGTGGAGGCTGCCACACAAACCTACGCAACGATTACTTTGCAAAATTATTTCCGGATGTATCACAAACTTGCGGGTATGACCGGTACGGCGGAAACAGAGGCGGGCGAGTTTTGGCAAATCTACAAGTTGGATGTGGTTACCATTCCCACGAATAAGCCCATTATCCGTGATGACAGAAACGATTTGGTGTATAAGACCAAACGTGAGAAATACAACGCTGTAATCGACGAAATCAACCGTTTGGTGGATGCAGGACGTCCGGTATTGGTCGGAACAACGAGCGTTGAAATTTCCGAGTTGTTGAGTCGTATGCTCAAACAGCGCAACATCAAACACAATGTGTTGAATGCGAAGTTGCACCAGAAAGAGGCGGACATCGTTGCTGAGGCAGGACGCACGGGCGTTGTAACCATTGCTACGAATATGGCCGGTCGAGGAACCGACATCAAACTTACAACAGACGTGCGTGATGCGGGAGGTTTGGCGATTATCGGTACGGAACGCCACGATTCACGCCGTGTGGACAGGCAGTTGCGCGGACGTTCCGGACGTCAGGGAGATCCGGGAAGTTCAAGGTTCTTCGTATCTTTGGAAGACGATTTGATGCGACTGTTCGCATCTGAAAGAATCGCCTCAATGATGGACAGATTGGGGCATAAAGAGGGCGATGTGCTTGAAGCAAGAATGATTACGAAATCCATCGAACGCGCGCAACGCAAGGTGGAAGAAAACAACTTCGGTATTCGTAAACGTCTTTTGGAATATGATGATGTGATGAATTCGCAACGTGAAGTGATTTACAAAAAACGTCGTCACGCTTTGTATGGCGACCGTTTGAGTATCGATGTGGCGAATATGTTCTACGATACCAGCGAACAACTCATCTCCGAACACCGCGAAAACCGCGACTTTGAGGCATTTCAAATGGATGTGATACGCACCTTCGGTATAGAACCTCAAATCGATGAAAAAGATTTGTGGAACAAACCCGTTGGAGAACTCACGGAAACCCTCTACGAACAAGCCTTTGCAGCCTATCATCTCAAAAATGAAATGCTTGCCGAACAAGCTTTTCCGGTGATTAAAGATGTGTATGAAAACCGCAATGCGAGTTTCGAGAACATTGCCATTCCTATCACGGATGGTAAAAAGACTTTGAACGTGGTTGCCAATGTGAAGAAATGTTACGATTCAAAGGGTAAGGAAGTGTCTATTGCTGTGGAAAAAGGATTGACTCTGGCTATCATCGATGATGCGTGGAAAGAGCACTTGCGTGAGATGGACGACTTGAAACAGTCTGTGCAAACGGCTGCCTACGAGCAAAAAGACCCGCTGTTGATTTACAAATTTGAATCGTTCGAGTTGTTCAAAACTTTGATATTCAAAATCAACAAGGATATTTGCACCTTCCTCAGTTTGGGCAAGCTTCCCACGCAAAACCCCGACCACGTGAGGGAGGCGAGAATGCAACGCACGGATACTTCACGTATGCGCACTTCACGTGAGGAGTATCTCGGAAACAGAACATCTGCTCCACAAAAGACCGCACCGGTTCACGTGGAGAAGAAAATCGGACGCAACGACCCTTGTCCTTGCGGTAGCGGAAAGAAATACAAGAACTGCCACGGCGCAGGAGTCGTATAATTTTGATATTTGAATTATTTTTTGTATCTTTGCAAAGTTAATTTTAGTTAAAAAACCATGACAATCGTTAGTTCAAGAGTATTTTCTGCCAATCCTATCCATTATTTGAATTTGGCAAATAGGGAAGATATTGCGGTGAAACGTGGAAAAATCATATATCAAATTACACCCAAACCCCAATTTGAAAATCCAAGTCCGAGTGGAGATCCGTATTTTGCAAATCCTGAAAATGTTGCGGAACTGGAACGCCGAATTAAAGAGATAAATGAAGGGAAAGCTAAATATGTCGTTTTAACTCCGGAGTTAAAGAAAAAAATGTTTAGTTGATGTTTACTGTAATTTTAACCGAGAAGGCACAAATAGATTTTGCGATTTTCAAAAAGAATAATCCCAAAGGGTACAAAAAAATTGAGAAATTATTAACTGAACTTGAAAATCACCCGAAAACAGGAACCGGACACGTCGAACAATTAACCGGAAATTTCTCCGGATATTGGTCGCGTCGGATTGATGAGAAAAATCGCTTACTGTATTACATAGAAGAAGAGATGGTAAAAATAGTTACAGTTACACAAATGATAGGACATTATCACGATAAATAAATATAAATCATAAAGAACACCATCATGAAAAAGATTATCATTATCGCCGTATTGGCAACGCTGGGTTTCTTCTCCGTACAATTGTTGTCGGCAAATGAAACCATCACACAAGATGTGAAAGAACTCCCGAAGAAAGCGCAAGAGTTCATTAAAAAACATTTTCCACAAGAAAAAATCGCACGTATCGAAATTGATAAGGAAGTTTTAGATACCGATTATGAAGTTGTTTTCGAGAGTGGTACAAGCATCGACTTTGCCAAAGATGGCGAGTGGAAAGACGTAGATTGCAAAGCTTCGGAAGTTCCTGCTACGGTTGTTCCTGCGAAGATTCAATCATATATAAAACAAAACTACAAAGACCAGTCTATTGTGAAGATAGAGAAAACCCATAGAGGCTACGAAATCGACTTGTCGAACGATCTGGACTTGGTTTTTAGCTCAAAAGGTGCTTTTTTGGGAATTGATGATTAAGTGTTAAAGATGCCCCAAGTACAGAAACCTCTTATATCGCTCATCATTGCGGTTTATAAAAACAGAGATGCTTTAAGCCTTATTTTTCAGGGTTTAGAGCGGCAGAGTTTTCGGAACTTTGAAGTGATTATTGCCGAAGATGACCAATCGCCGGAAATAGCAACACTTGTGGCTATTCAACAAGAAAAAAGATTATTCGCCATAAAACACGTTTTTCAAGAGGATAAGGGGTTTCGAAAAAATAAAATCCTCAATGCTGCCATTCGTGAAGCTTCAGGAACATATTGCACGTTCATTGATGGCGACTGCATTCCGCACAAGCATTTTTTGAAAGATATTAGCAAACATCTTCAAGAAAAGGTCGTTCTTGCCGGACGCAGGGTAATGCTTACCGATAGAATGTCTAAGAATTTATTGCGTAAGCAAAATTTTAAAGGTCATATCGGTTATTGGCGTTTGGCATTTTCCGGTTGTAAACATGCCGAAAAAGGTTTACATTTGCCCTTTTTCAACGTTTCAAATTCCAAGAAACAAGGCATGTTTGGTTGCAATATGACCATAAGTAAAAACGATCTTATTCGAGTGAACGGTTTTGATGAAATTTATGAACGTCCCAGTGTTGGGGAGGACTTTGATATAGAATGGCGCTTACGAATGTCCGGATGTTGTGTGAAATTTTTGAAATACCAAAATATCGTATATCATCTGTGGCATAAGCAGAATTATGATGACACAGACGCATCAATCAACACTGAAATTTTTCGTAAAAAACAACAGGAAAATGCGTGGTGCGACCACAAAGATGGTTTGTCGAATTGCATTTAAAATAAAAGAAAAAAATAGGTTATGAATTTACTCTACATAGTTTTCGGAACAAAAGAACGATACCATTACGAAGCCATTTTCTCTATTCTGTCTTTTCTTGCGAAAAATAAGGGCATTTATTTTTGTTTATACGGATGCGCCGAATTTTTACAAATGTTTAGATACAAAGATCACGATAAAAGAAATTGATGCTTTCGTACAGAATGATTGGAAAGGAAAACACAATTATTTTTTTCGTACGAAAATAAAAGCGATAGAAGATCTTCACACTGCATTTCCGTCAAAACCGTTGGTATATTTGGATGCCGATACATTTTTGTATAAAGATCGATTGGATTTTCTTTT